>DSLFC04101__coassemble_713_pt1 | contig 20061 bp, 17 predicted proteins | sample DSLFC04101__metabat2_low_PE_008 | metagenome-assembled genome bin DSLFC04101 | reverse complement strand
CTCATTTCAGGACTTGACTTTTAATAGTTAGTCTTAAGAATCCCCCGGGTGGAACCATCGGGAGATTGACCCTTCGCTTTGGCTCGGGTGGTGGGTTTCAGCCCCTGCCCCCGTTTGGGTTTGTGGGATTTTGGGGCATTTTCTTCCCACGCTGTCGATTGGAAGATTGAAAAAGCCCGGTATCGCACCATAGAACGATACCGGGCTCTTTAAGTGAATAGTGAAGAGTGAATAGTGAATAAGTTCGGCGGACAATCCGCCGATACCGGGCGGGTCAGGGAAGTGACGATTCGCAGAAAGCTACCGTGCGAAATTGTTAGCGGGCACTGCCCGCCGCCGCCGCTGCGGAGAAGCGGGTGGCGTAGCCGCAGCGGCGGCAGAGGGGTTCGGGGGGATTTCCCGTTTGGAAGCCCTTTTTCAGAGCCTCTGCCCGGGGGCTGGTGAGAATCTCCGAAAGCTCCTGTTGAAATACATTTCCCAGGGGAATGTCCCCCTCGTGGTCCAAGCAGCAAGGGACCACCGTGCCGTCCCACAGGATACCCAGCTGGTCTTTGAGACCATAGCAGTGGATTTCTCCGGCTGTCTGGGGGGCGGACAGGTCCGGCCAGTCGAATTTTTCTCCCAACTCCAGATACACCCGGTTTTGAAGCCTGATTCCCCGCCGCTCCTGCACCCAGGGCTTGGGGAAATGGCTTTCCAATACCCTGAGAATGGCCGGGTTGCAGCTGTCCAGACCGCCCCGGTTCCACAGGCGGTAGCATACAATCTTCTTCCCGGCGGCTGCCTGCCCGAAGCCAAAGCACCCGGCAAGATAGGTGTCAAAATCCACGGCCATGCCGCTGCCCTCAAAGGCCTGGAGGGAGATATTCACCTTGTGCAGGGCAGGAGCCGCCAGAAGCACCTCCTGCATCCGGGAAAGGAGCGTGCCGTTGGTGGTGAGAATCACCCGAAAGCCAGCTTCCCCGGCAAGCTCCAAAAACCGCTCCAACTGGGGGTGGCACAAAGGCTCTCCCATAAGGTGAAAATACAAAAAGTCCGTAAAGGGTGCAAGTTTGGGAAGAAGCCGGGCAAAGTTTTCCTCCGTCATCGCCCCCAAAGGCCGGGCGGTACCGGGGCAGAAGCTGCACCGGAGGTTGCACCGGTTGGAGATTTCCACGTAAATTTTCCGAAAAGGCTTCATAGGTCTCACAGCAGGGGAATCCCCGCCTCCCGGCAGGTCTTGACGGTTTTCTCGTCCCAGACGCTGGATTGCACCTCTCCGATGTGGGCGCAGCCCAGCATCAGCATACTAAGCCGGGACTGACCGATGCCGCCGCCGATGGTCAGGGGCAGCTCATCCGCCAACAGCATCTTGTGGAAGGGCAGGTTCCGCCGGTCGTCGCAGCCGGATTCTCTCAGCTGGTAGTCCAGGGCGGCAGCGTCCACCCGGATGCCCATGGAGGAGATTTCCAGCTGCCGGTCCAGCACCTCGTCCCAGAAGAAAATATCGCAGTTCAGACTCCAGTCGTCATAGTCCGGGGCCCGGCCGTCATGGGGCTTGCCGGAGCGGAGCTTCCCCCCAATCTGCAAAATACAGGCGGTGGGATGCTCCTTCACATACGCCCGCTCCCGCTCTGAGCCGGTCATATCCGGGTACAGGTCCTCCAGCTCCTGGGAGGTGATAAAGCTCACCTCCGGGCTTAAGTTTACACCCAGCTGGGGAAAGCGGACGTGGAGCCGGTCGTTGGTGTTGCAGATGGCCCGGACGATGGAGCGCACAATCAGTTTCAGGTAGTCAAGGTTCCGGGTTTCTCTCGTGATGACCTTCTCCCAGTCCCACTGGTCCACATAGATGGAGTGGATATTGTCCAGGGCTTCATCCCTGCGGATGGCGTTCATGTCGGTGTAGAGGCCGCCGCCCACGCCGAAGTTATACCGTTTCAGCGCCAGCCGCTTCCACTTGGCCAGGGAGTGCACCACCTGCACCTGAGTTCCCACTGCCGGCACATCGAAGCTCACCGGCCGCTCATAGCCGTTCAAGTTGTCGTTAAGGCCGGAGTCCTCCGTAACAAACAGAGGGGCAGACACCCGCTTCAGGTGCAGAGCCCGGGAAAACTCGTCCTGAAAGGTCTCCTTGATGTAGGCGATTGCCCGCTGGGTATCGTAGGCATCCAGAGTAGGCCGGTAGCCTTGGGGAATGTAAACATGGTTCATAGGGGTACACTTCCTCTCTCCTTATATATAATAGTATTGTATTCAAAAAATCCACAAAATCAAGGAGAAAAAGGCCGGTGGCTTTTTTCGGGTTTTGGGGATTTTATCCCTTGCGAAAATGGGACTTTTTGTGTATGATATTATATTGTGCGGACGTGTATCTTTCCGGAGGGGACAGAAAAACCCCATTCCCCCGGGAAGAATGTACTTTTCCCCGGAAGATTTGGGGAAAATGCCTCTTTTCACCGGAGAAAAAGGGAAAAACTTTTCCCGCCGGTGGTTGACACGATGATTACAATGTGTTACAATTTGGTTACACTGAAAATTGGAGTCGAGCTTATGATTGAATTTACCAATGTCGTAAAAACCTATGCGGAGGGAAACGACGCCCTCCGGGGTGTGAGTATGCAGATTGAAGACGGGGAGTTTGCCTTCCTGGTAGGACCCTCCGGCTCCGGCAAATCCACCATTATCAAGCTGATCAACGGCGAGTTGAAGCCCACCTCCGGCGCCGTCCATGTGAACGGCTATTCCCTGGAGCGGATTCGCAAGCGTGAGATTCCGTACCTGCGCCGCACCATCGGCGTGGTGTTCCAGGATTTCCGGCTGATTGACACCAAGACCGTCTACGAGAACGTTGCCTTTGCCATGCGGGTCGTGGGTGCCAGAGAGCGGGAAATCCGGGAGCGGGTTCCCTACGTGCTGGAGCTGGTAGGCCTGGAGACCAAGGAGAAGCGCCACCCCTCCGCCCTGTCCGGCGGCGAGCAGCAGCGTCTGGCCATCGCCCGGGCCCTGGTGAACAACCCCTCCACCATCATCGCCGACGAGCCCACCGGCAACCTGGACCCGGCTCGTTCCATTGAGATTATGAGCCTTCTGCAGGAAATCAACAACCTGGGCACCACGGTTCTGGTGGTTACCCACGAGTTGGAACTGGTGGAGCGGATGCACAAGCGGGTCATCGCCATTGATGAGGGCCTGGTAATCAGCGACGGATTGGATGGAGAAGAAGAACAATGAAAAGCAATAACTTTGGGTACTTACTGAAAGAGGGCGTGAAGGGTATTTTCCTCCATGGTTTCATGTCCTTTGCCGCCGTGTGCGTGACGGTGGCCTGTCTTTTGATTGTGGGCAGCTTTACCACCGTTGCCTACAACCTGAACATCATGGTGGAGGAACTGAACAAGACCAACGAGGTGACGGTGTATGTGGACCGGGAGCTGTCCGACGCCGAGGCCAAGAGCATCGACACCAAAATCAAGCGGCTGGACAACATCGCCTCCTGCGAATTTGTCTACCGGGAGGACGCCTTTGAGGACTTCAAGGATGCCAGCGACAATCCCGACGCCTTCGACGGCTTCGACACCTCCTACCTGGAGCACCGGTACATCGTGATTCTGGAAGATAACCGGCTGATGCAGGAGACCATCGACCAGCTGATGCAGATTCCCGGCATCGTGGATTACCGGGCCGCCCAGGAGCTGGCAGACGGCTTCACCGCCATGCAGGACATCCTCCGGGTGGTGACGGTGGTGGTAACCATCGTGCTTCTGATTGTAAGCCTTTTGATTATCTCCAACACCGTCAAGCTTGCCATGTACGACCGGCGGGACGAGATTTCCATTATGAAGATGGTGGGCGCCACCAACGGCTTCATCCGATTGCCCTTCGTGGTGGAAGGATTCCTGCTGGGCATGACCGGTGCAGCCCTGGCCTTCCTGGTGGAGTGGCTGGCCTATGATGCGGTGGTGGAGCGGATTGCCCAGGCAGACGCCCTGGATATGTTCCAGTTTGTCCCCTTCCATCAGATTGTATGGCCCCTGGTTGGGACCTTTGCCGCTGCCGGCCTGTTCGTGGGCATTGTAGGCAGCTGGACATCCATCCGGAAGTTTATGGATGTGTAAGGAGGTCTTTTCTATGAAAAAATCAATCACCCGGCTTTTTGTGGGGCTTCTGGCCCTGGTGCTGGTGGGAAATGTGCTCATTGGCTCCCATCAGCCCAAGGCAGATAACATCAGCACCCTGGAAGAGCAGATTGCAGAGCTGGAATCCAAGAAAGCGGATTTGCAGGCCCAGCGGGAGCAGCTCCAGGCCGGACTTTCCGAGCAGAGCAGCAAGCTGGATGCCCTCATTGCAGAAAAGAGCGTGCTGGAGCAGGAGATTTTCCTCCTGGGACAGCAGGAGGACACCATCAACGAACAGATTTCCGCCTATAACCTGCTGATTGCCGACAAGCAGGAGGAGCTGGACGCCGCCAAGGCGAAGCTCAACGACCTGCAGGTACAGAACCGGGAGCGGATTCGGGCCATGGAAAAGGACAACGGCCTTTCCTACTGGTCTGTGCTGTTCCGGGCCAGCTCCTTTACGGAGCTTCTGGACCAGATGCGGATGATTTCCCAGATTCACCAGGGAGATCAGGACTGCCTGGACGCCCTGGAAGCCGCTTCCCAGGAAGTAGAGGCAGCCACCCAGGCCCTGACCACAGAGCGGGAGGCAGCGGAAGCCACCCGGCAGGAGCTGACCACAACCCAGGCAGAGCTGGAGGAAAAGCAGAACAAGTCCATGGAAACCCTGGAAGAGCTGCTGGCTCTGGGAGATGAATACCGGAAGGCCATCGAAGAAACGGAAAACAACATGGATGGCATTCTGGCAGAAATTGACGATGCCCAGGCCCAGCTGGACTGGGAGAAATACCAGGAATGGCTCTCCACCTCCGTACCGGAGACCACACCCCCCACGGAAGCTCCCACCCTGAGCCCCGAACCCACCCAGGGCACTGAGCCTACCCAAAAGCCCACCGAGCCCTCCGAACCGGATGAGAGCGGCTCCTCTGGCGGTTCCAACCCCGGCGGCTGGGTGGTGCCTGTGGATTATGTCTACATATCCAGCCCCTTCGGCACCCGGGTACACCCCATTACCGGTGTGGTAACCACCCACTACGGCGTGGACCTGGCAGCCAACCTGGGTAACCCCATCTACGCCACCCGCAGCGGCGTGGTGACCCAGGCCACCTACGGCGCCTCCGGCGGCTACTACGTCTACATTGACCACGGAGACGGCTTCACCTCCATCTACCTGCATATGACCCACTACATCGTCAGTGCCGGGGATTATGTGGAAGCCGGCCAGGTCATCGGCTACTGCGGCTCCACCGGAGCCTCCACCGGCCCCCACCTCCATTTCGGGCTGATTTACAACGGAGCCTATGTAGACCCCACCAAATACGTAAACCTGCACTAAAACAGACTGTAAGATAGACCAAGGAGGCAAACATGAGAAACAGAAAACGCATCACCTCCCTTGTGGCAGGGATTCTGGCGGGAGCGCTGCTGCTGAGCCTGTTGGCCGGCCTCTTCGCTACCACCGTGTCCGCCGCCAAATCCTCCGACGAGATTCAGGAGGAGATTGACCAGCTGGAAGCCCAGAAGGCGGAAAACGATCAGAAAATCCAGGATCTGCAAAGCCAGCTTTCCGGAAACATGGAAGAGATGGAAGCGGTTGTGGCAGAGAAGAATGTGATTGACCAGCAGATTACCCTGCTGTTTGAGCAGATGGACAATCTGGACGCCCAGATCAAGGCCTACGGCCAGCTGGTTGCCGACAAGCAGGCAGAGCTGGATAAGGCCCAGGAGGAACTGGACTACCTGAACGAGAAGAACCAGGAGCGGATCTGCGCCATGGAGAAGAACGGACAGGTGTCCTACTGGTCCGTGCTGTTCCAGGCCACCAGTTTCACCGATATGCTGGACCGGATGTATATGGTGCTGCAAATCAACCAGGCGGATAAGGAAGCCCTGGCTCAGCTGGATGCCGCAGCCCGGCAGGTAGAGACCGCCAAGGCCTCCCTGGAGGAGGAAATGGCAGCCCTGGAGCAGAGCCGTCAGGAGCTGGACAAGACCCAGGAAGAGCTGGATGCCAAGCGAACAAAGGCCGATGAACTTCTTGCCAACCTGGTAGCCCGGGGCGAGGAGTACGCAGCCCTGGTGGAGCAGGCGGAGGAGGAATCCTACCATATGCTCCTGAGCATCATTGAAAAACAAAACGAGTACACCGAGGCACAGCAGCGGGAGTACGAGGAGTGGCTGGCTCAGCAGGAACAGCAGAAGCCCCCTGCCCCTCCCACGGACGACGGCAGCTCCGATGACCTGGGCGGTTCCGGCAGCGCCGGAGAGGGCAACGAAGTGGGCGGCGTCACCTGGCTGGTGCCCATCTCCTACACCCGGCTGTCCAGCCCCTTCGGCATGCGGCTGCACCCGGTGTACGGTGACTACCGCCTCCACAACGGCGTGGATCTGAGCGCCCCGGAGGGAACCCCCATCTACGCCTCCCGGGCAGGTAAAGTCATCGTAGCCACCTACGGTTCCTCCGGCGGCAACTACGTGATGATTGACCATATGGACGGCACCTACACCACCATGTACCTGCACATGACCCGGTACGTGGTGAGCGTGGGACAGAATGTGGCAGCGGGTGAGCTCATTGGCTACTGCGGCTCCACCGGCGTGTCCACCGGCCCCCACCTCCACTTCAGCGTGTTCAAGAACGGCGTGGCGGTGAACCCGGCAGACTACATCCCCATCTGACAAAAAACATATGAAATCCCACAGCCAGGGCATAGCCCGCCCTGGCTGTGGGAATTATTCTATGAGGTGATTGCTTGTGAAAAATTCCAAAAAAGTCCTGAAAATTGTGGGTATCACCGCCTCTTATATTCTGGCGGTGGCCGTGGGCGGTTTTATCAGCCTGTGCCTTGCCACGGGCTGGGTTCCCTTCTTCGGCGGGCTGGGCCCCGGCATCGGCCAGTCCAAGCTGGAGGAACTGGAAAACATCATTTTGCAGAAATACATTGACGGTGCAGACGCCACAGCCCTGGAAGATGCCGCCGCCGAGGCCATGGTGAAAGCCACGGGAGACCGGTGGAGCTACTACATCCCCGCCGACCAGTACGACCAGGTGATGGAGGGGAAGAACAACGCCTATGTGGGCATTGGCATTACCATCACCCCCACGCAGGACGGCACCGGGCTGGAGATTCTCAAGCTGGAGCCGGAGGGCCCTGCCAAGGAGGCGGGGATTCTTCCCGGAGATATTCTCACCGCTGTGGAAGGACAGAAGGTAAAGGATTTGGGCACCAATGGTGCCTCTGACCTCATCCGGGGCGAGCCGGGAACCTTCGTGAACGTGGAAGTCCTCCGGGATGGGGAACCCCTGTCCTTCTCTGTAGAGCGGCGGCAGATTCAGGAGAAGGTGGCAACCTACGAGATGCTTCCGGACAACGTGGGCTATATCAAGATTGTGAACTTCAACACCAACTGCGCCAAAGATACCATCGCCGCCGTGGATGCCCTGATGGAGCAGGGAGCCGAGAGCCTGGTTTTCGACGTGCGCTTCAATCCCGGCGGCTACACCTCGGAGCTGGTGGAGGTGCTGGACTACCTCCTGCCGGAAGGCCCCTTGTTCCGGGGGGTTGACTACCTGGGCAGCGAAACCCTGGACGAGTCGGACGCCGACTGCATTGCGCTTCCCATGGCGGTACTGGTAAACGGAGAAAGCTACTCCGCCGCCGAGTTCTTCGCCGCCGCTTTGCAGGAGTACGACTGGGCAACGGTGGTGGGGCAGCCCACCGTGGGCAAGAGCAACTTCCAGTACACCCTGCGGCTGAAAGACGGTTCTGCCGTAGCTCTCTCCACCGGCCACTACTTCACCCCCAACGGCGTGAACCTGACAGAAGCCGGCGGCCTGACCCCGGATGTGATTTCCCAGGTGGACGAGGAAACCGCCGCCAAAATCTATTCTGACCTTTTGGATTCGGCGGAAGACCCCCAGCTCCAGGACGCCATTTCCACCCTGAAATCCGGGAAATAACCGGGAAATTACTTGACTATGTGGGGGTTTTCCTCTATAATGAGGGAAGCTATGGAAATTTTTGATTCAGAAAGGATCTTGCAATATGGCAAAGGAATTTAAGATTACCCAACTGCGCCTGTCCGATTTGGAGAAGGAACTGACCTACCTGAAAACCACCCGGGAACGGGAAATTGCGGCCATGATTGCCGAGGCCCGGTCCTACGGCGACTTGTCGGAAAACTCCGAGTACGATGCCGCCAAGAACGAGCAGGCCAAGCTCTACGGACGGATTGCGGAGATTGAGGACATCCTGGCTCACGCCGTCATCATCGAGGACGAGAACGAGGCCTCCGGCCGGGTGGGTCTGGGCTGTTCCGTCACCGTCCGCAACCCCGAGACCGGTGAGGAAACCACCTACCGGATTACCGGCTCCCAGGAAGCCGACCCCATGAACTACAAGATTTCCGACGACTCCCCCTTCGGCCGTGCCATTGTGGGCAAGATTCCCGGTGAAACCTTCCGGGTGAACGCCCCCTCCGGCTCCTACGAGATGGTGGTTGTCAACGTAACCCGGGAGGGCTGAGCATGGCAAAGTTTGTACCCCAGGAGGAAATCCCTGTCAGCGACCAGGTGCGGATTCGCCGGGAGAAGCTGGAGAACCTCCGCCGGGAGGGCTTCGACCCCTTCCAGGAGACCAAGTACGAAATCACCGCCACCTCCCAGGAAATCAAGGACAACTTCGATGCCCTGGAGGGCAAAACCGTCTCTTTGGCCGGCCGCCTCATGAGCAAGCGGGGCATGGGCAAGGTGCTTTTCTGCGACTTGCAGGACAGCGTCGGCAGAATCCAGCTCTATGTGAAGATTGACGAGATGGAGGAAGCCTCCTTCAACCGGTTCAAGAAGAACGACATCGGCGACGTGGTGGGCGTGACCGGCGACGTGTTCCGCACCCAGCGGGGCGAAATCTCCGTCCGGGCTCACGAGATTACCCTGCTGAGCAAGTCCCTCCTTCCCCTGCCGGAGAAGTTCCACGGTCTTACCGACCGGGAGACCCGGTATCGTCAGCGCTATGTGGACCTGATTGTAAACCCCGAGGTGAAGGACACCTTTGTGAAGCGGAGCATGATTCTCCGGGAGCTGCGGAGCTTCCTGGACGGCAAGGGCTTCCTGGAGGTGGACACTCCCATCCTCACCCCCTTTGAAATCGGCGCCTCCGCCCGCCCCTTCCTCACCCACCACAACACCCTGGACATGGACATGGTGCTGCGGATTGAGACCGAGCTGTACCTGAAGCGGCTGGTGGTAGGCGGCATGGACCGGGTGTACGAGGTTGGCCGGATTTTCCGGAACGAGGGCATGGACCCCAAGCACAACCCGGAGTTTACCTCCATTGAGCTCTACCAGGCTTACACCGACTACCACGGCATGATGGACCTGGTGGAGGAGATGATGAAGACCGTGGCCATGAAGGTCTGCGGCACCCTCACCATCCCCTATCAGGGCAAGGAAATTGACCTGAGCCACTGGGAGCGGATGACCATGGTGGAGGCCGTGAAGAAGTACTCCGGCGTGGACTTCGATGCCATCACCTCTGACCAGGAGGCGGTGGAAATCGCCAAGGCGCACAAGGTGGCTCTGCCGGAGATTCCTACCAAGGGTGCGATTTTGGCAGAGTTCTTCGATGCCTTCGTGGAGGAAAAGCTGATTCAGCCCACCTTCATTTACGATTACCCCGTGGAGAACAGCCCCCTGGCCAAGCGGAAGCCGGGCAACCCCGCCTACACCGAGCGGTTTGAGTACTTCATCAACGCCACGGAGTTCGGCAACGCCTTCTCCGAGCTGAACGACCCCATCGACCAGAAGGGCCGGTTCGAAAAGCAGGTGGCCGACCGGAAGGCGCTGGACCCCTCCAGCCGGGCTCAGGTGGACTACGACTACATCACCGCTCTGGAGTACGGCCTGCCCCCCACGGGCGGTCTGGGCTTCGGCGTAGACCGGCTGGTGATGCTCCTGACGGACTCCGCCTCCATCCGGGACGTGCTCCTGTTCCCCACCATGAAGCCCACCGCCGAGGAAATCTCCCGGAACAAGGCTGCCAAGGGTGAAGAAGAGGCTGCCCCCGCTCCTGCGGTGGAACCCAGCGAAGCACCCCTCATTTCTGCGGCTCCCATCGACTTCTCCAAGGTGGAGATTGAGCCCTTGTTCTCCGAGTTTGTGGACTTTGAAACCTTCGCCAAGTCCGACTTCCGGGCGGTGAAGGTGAAGGCCTGCGAGGCGGTGAAGAAGTCCAAGAAGCTTCTCAAGTTCACCCTGGACGACGGCACCGGCACCGACCGAATCATCCTCAGCGGCATCCACGAGTATTACGAGCCGGAGGAGCTGGTGGGCAAGACCTGCATCGCCATCGTAAATCTTCCCCCCCGGAAGATGATGGGCATTGATTCCTGCGGCATGCTCATTTCCGCCGTCCACCAGGAGGCCGGAGCCGAAAAGCTCCACCTGCTGATGGTAGACCCCCACATCCCCGCCGGCGCAAAGCTGTATTAAGGAACCTCTGAATAAATCGCCTGCGGCTGGACAGCGGATCTTTTTCGCCAGCCATGCAGAATGAAAAACAGGAAATACATACAGTATTCCCCTGTTTTCCATTCTTTTGTCTGACAAAAAATCTCTCGCTGCCAGCTCTTGCCTATTTATTCAGAGCTTCCCTAATCTAAAAGGGCAGTCCTTCACAGGGACTGCCCTTTTTGTAACGAGGTGAACGCTATGAAACTGTTGGAAGTGAAAGAAAACAAAAAAGCCTTTCTGGATTTGCTCCTACTGGCGGACGAGGAGGAAGCCATGGTTGACCGCTATCTGGAAAAAGGCACCATGTATCTTTTGGCAGAGGATGGGGTCAAGGGAGAATGTGTGGTTCTGGACGTGGGAGACGGCACCCTGGAAATCAAGAACATCGCCGTAGCCCCCGGCTTTCACCGGAAGGGCTACGGCAGGGCCATGGTGGACTTGCTGGAAAAGAAATACCGGGGAAAATATACCCGCCTGCAAGTAGGCACCGGCGACAGCCCCGCCACTCTGGGCTTCTACAAAGCCTGCGGTTTTACCCCCTCTCATACCGTCCCCAATTTCTTCACCGAAAATTACTCCCACCCCATCTATGAGGACGGCGTACTGCTCCGGGATATGATTTACCTCCAAAAGCCCCTACCTGCCGGGCACCCATAGGCTCCCTTGCCAAAGGGACGGCGTGCCGCCGCTGTCAATTCCCACGGTGGCCTTCTACGTATCGTTACTTCCCTGACCCACCCGGTATCGATACCGGGCAAAAAAGGCTCCCTTGCCAAAGGGAGCTGGCGCCGGAGGCGACTGAGGGATTCACAGCAAGCACTTCCCCAAAAGCACAAACCCATGTGGAAAGGCACTATCCCATAGCTCCCTCCGGGAGGGAGCTGTCACCGCAGGTGACTGAGGGAGCCATCGGGCAGTAAGCTGACGGTTTACTTATGGGGTGGTACTTGCTGATGGTTATCGACACCCTGTGATAAGAGAAGGTAATGGGACAGCCCCGGGGAGGCACCATCTCCGGCAGTCCAATGGGCTTTGTGCCCGCTGGCTCCCTCCGTCTTGGGGCTGCGCCCCAAGCCACCTCCCTCCCGGAGGGAGGTATAAACGGAAGCCTTCCGCACGGTTACGATACCTGGCGGTTTTAGGGAATCGGTAAGAGGGAATTGGGAATAGGTTCCGTAGGCGTTGCCTACGGAATCCCCCCATATTCTCCCGAAAAGAGATTGCCTTTTTCCCCTTTATGGCGTATGCTGGTGTCAAGAAAACCAGGAGGTGTCATGAATGAACCCACACATCACCGGAAAACGGATTGCACAAAAACGAAAAGAAAAGAATCTGACCCAGGAGCAGCTGGGGGAGCTTCTCCATGTGTCCAACAAGACCATCTCCAAATGGGAAACCGGCAGGTGTATGCCCGACTACACCCTGGTGGGCAGATTGTGCCGGGAGCTGGACATCACGCCTGCCCAGCTTCTCACCGGGGAGGAACAGGCGGATAGCACCGGAGAGGCGCAGCTTCTGGACTTACTCCGCCGCACCCAGACCCTGGAAAAACAGCGCTCAGGACTTTTTGGACTGGTGCTGATTGTGATGGGCATTTCCCTGATGACCGTTTCCCAAAACCTGGGGGGCTCCAGCTTCCGGGATTTTCTCTCCGGCCTGGTGCTGGGCCTGTCTGTGGGAGAAATGCTTGTGGGAATCTACCTCACCGCCCGGGCTTATCTGGGGCAGTAAGCCCGGTTCCCCCGCAACAAACGGTTGCTTGCAGGTGTGGTTTTTTCCTGCTATCCTATGCATAAGGAGGTGCTTTTCATGGACACAAAAAATGTAATCCATACACTGCGAACCCAGAAGGGATGGTCCCAGGATGAACTTGCAGAAAAGGTCTATGTGACCAGGCAGGCAGTTTCCCGCTGGGAAACCGGGGAAACAAGCCCTAACCCGGAAACGCTGAAATTGCTGTCCCGGCTGTTTGATGTCTCAATCAATACCCTTTTGGGCTCCCCCAGAAAGCTGATTTGCCAGTGCTGTGGTATGCCCTTGGAAGATTCCATCATCAGCAAAGAAGCAGATGGCAGTTACAACGAGGAATACTGCAAGTGGTGTTACGCACAGGGTAAGTTTACCTATGACAACATGGACACTCTGATAGACTTTTGTGCAGCCCACATGGCTGGGGAGAATTGGACAGAGGCGCAGGTGCGTGCCTATCTTTCCGATTTGCTGCCCAAATTGGCGCACTGGAAAAAGTAGCCCACCGACACACGCCCGGAAAGATATGACACTTGGGTTTGCGCCAGAACAAGTCCCGTCAGAAAAACCAGAATTGGAAACGGAACGGACGCTTTTGCGGAAAAGGGCTGGCAACCTGCCCCAAAAACCATTGCCTATTCCCTAACCCCATGGTATACTGAAAGAAAAAGGGGTTGTTCCTATGAAATTCAGGCTGTTGGTAAAATTGGGCGAGTTGATTTTCAGACAGGGGCTTTCAGAGGACAGGCCCCGGGCGGATATGTACCTGCCCCTCTGGCTGCCGGCCTTTGGCATTGCCCTGATTACCGGCGGCGTCTTTTTGGGGGTGCTGACGGTGTTCCGGTATACCCTGGTGGGGCTGGTGCTGTGTATTTGTTTCATCCCCCTGGGCATCGCCGCCATTTTGTGCTGGCGGAACCAGACCATCGTGATTCTCACCCCGGACACCTTCCAGTACACCACCTTCCTGGGCCGAAAGCGGGTCTAACTCCTTTGCAGACATCCGGGCTGTAAAGCAGAACAGCGACTCTTTGACCCTGACTCTCACCACCGGCAAGGTCCACATCGAGTCCATCGCCATCCTGAGCCAGGCTCTGGTGGACCGGATTAACCGCCAGTTGGAAACGGCAGAGCCGTAAAAAAAGCCTCCCCGGAACCGAACCGGGGAAGCCATGTTTGCAAATATTTCCTATAGACTTACCGGGTCAGCTGACTGCACAAGCGGCACAAAGCTTCCGTGTCCGCCCGATAAGTCTCACCGCCCATCCACATATGCCCATCCTGGCTCAGGTACAGGCTTACCCCTCCTGTGGAGATGTAATAGCAGGTGTCCGGCATTGTCTGGGGCTGGAGGGTATGGGAGTACCGGAGGGCTTCCAGCCCCTCCTGAAGGGCGGAAAATTCCTCGTCCGTGGTTAAAATGGTCCTGGAAACCGTCTCTCCCGTGGGTAGCGCCGCATAATTTTCCACCGTCACTCCCTCTTCCATCCCCACCACCGTGATGGTTTCTCCAATGGGAGGGAGGGAGTGTTCCCAGGTAAAGAAGATGCCCAGTCCGGTGCCAAGGAGCAGCACCGCCCCCAGGCACAGCCATTTGATAAAATTCCTTTTCACAAAAAGACCTCCTTTTTGGAAAAGTATAGGGGAAGCGCGTAAAATCCGAAAGCATAACTTTGTAAAAAGTGGAGCAAGCCGCCGCCCCAGGGAAATTTTCCTATTCTTCTGATGGTTTTTCCCCACTTCCCTCTTGTAAAATATGGATTTTTGCCGTATACTATGGTAATACTGTAACGGCAAGAAAGGGATACTATCATGGAACTGATTTCTGTTCGTGCGCTATTTAAGGACACCGATGCCTACATAGGCAAGAAGGTGACGGTTGGCGGCTGGGTGCGCTCCATCCGTGCAAGCAAGCAATTTGGCTTCATCGTCCTGAACGACGGCACCTACTTCACCCCGGTGCAGGTGGTCTACCACGACACCATGGAAAATTTCCAGGAGATTTCCAAGACCAATGTGGGTGCAGCCCTGATTGTGGAGGGAACCCTGGTTGCCACCCCCGAGGCCAAGCAGCCCTTTGAGATTCAGGCGGACACCGTCACCGTGGAGGGCGCTTCCACCTCTGACTACCCCCTGCAGAAGAAGCGCCACACCCTGGAGTTTTTGCGGACCATGACCCATCTGCGGCCCCGGACCAACACCTTCCAGGCGGTTTTCCGGGTGCGGAGCCTCATCGCCTACGCCATCCACCAGTTCTTCCAGGAGCGGGACTTCGTGTACGTCCACACTCCCCTCATCACCGGCTCCGACTGTGAGGGTGCCGGCGAGATGTTCCAGGTGACCACCCTGGATCTTGCCAATGTGCCCAAGACCGAGGACGGAAAGGTGGACTTCACCCAGGATTTCTACGGCAAGCCCACCAACCTCACCGTGTCCGGCCAGCTCAACGGTGAGACCTTCGCCATGGCCTTCAAGAACATCTACACCTTCGGCCCCACCTTCCGGGCGGAAAACTCCAACACCACCCGCCACGCTGCGGAGTTCTGGATGATTGAGCCGGAGATTGCCTTCGCTGACCTGGGTGACGATATGCGTCTTGCTGAGGACATGATCAAGTATATCATCGCCTACGTGCTGGAGCACGCTCCCGAGGAGATGGCTTTCTTCAATCAGTTTGTGGATAAGGGCCTGCTGGAGCGGCTGAACCACGTGCTGAGCTCCGACTTCGGCCACGTGACCTACACGGAAGCCATTGAGATTCTGGAAAAGCACAACGACCAGTTTGCTTTCCCGGTGCACTGGGGCAGCGACCTGCAGACCGAGCACGAGCGGTATCTGACGGAAGTGGTATTCAAGAAGCCGGTATTCGTCACCGACTACCCCAAGGAGATCAAGGCTTTCTATATGAAGCTGAACCCGGACGGCAAGACCGTGGCTGCCATGGACTGCCTGGTGCCCGGCATCGGCGAGATTATCGGCGGCAGCCAGCGTGAGGACGACTACGAGGTTTTGAAGAACCGCATTGAGGAGCTGGGCATGAAGCCGGAGGATTACGACTTCTACCTGGACCTGCGGAAGTACGGCACCGCCCGCCACGCCGGATTCGGCCTGGGCTTCGAGCGCTGCGTCATGTACCTCACCGGCATGGGCAACATCCGGGACGTCCTCCCCTTCCCCAGAACCGTAGGCAACTGCGACCTCTAAGCGGGCAGTGCCCGCAGCCATTTTCGCACGGTGGTTTTCTACAATTCGTTACTTCCCTGCCCCACCCGGTATCGGCGGCGCACCCAAAGGCTCCCTTGCCAAAGGGAGCTGGCGCCGAAGGCGACTGGGATTCACAGCAGGCACTTTTCAAAAGCACAATCCGTTGTGAAGCGATACGCACCCATAGCTCCCTCCGGGAGGGAGCTGGCACGGCGCTAGCCGTGACTGAGGGAGCCAGCGGGCGGTAAGCTGACGGTTTGCTTATGGGGTGGTACTTGCCGGTGGTTATCGATACCCAATGGTGTTTTTACCCAGCTTTTTCCTACAATCGGCATATAAAATGTGACAGTCTTGGGGAGGTACCATCCCCGGCAGTCAAACGGGCTTTGCTCCCGATGGCTCCCTCCGTCTTGGGGCTGCGCCCCAAGCCACCTCCCTCCCGGAGGGAGGTATAAAAAACCTGCTGCAAACCCCTCGTTTGCAGCAGGTCTTTTCTTTATGCAATGCGCTTTGCCACGATGACCAGGCGGCCGTTGGTCTGGGAGTATTCGCAGGTGGACAGGCAGATGAGCTTGTCCCCGTAGACGGCGGTCTTGCCGGTGTCGAACATCTCCAGGGAGTGGCAGGTCTCGATAAATTTATTAAACTCCTCCTCATTGGCGGCGTTTACAAACTGGTTATACACAAAGCCCTTCCCCTTGGTAGCGGTGGTGCGGAACACGCAGATAATCTCGTAGGTGTGGTGCTCCTTCATGGTGTCGAACTGGATAATCTGGTGCTGCTTGTAGTATTCCTCATCCTTGTAGGACTGGAGGCTGCCGAACATGGACTTGTCCCGCATCCAGTGGCCGTAGATGGTGATGTTGTCCGTAGGCTCGTACACGTCGCAAGCCTCTTCAATATACAGACAGCCGTGGTTGTTGTTCTCCCGGTTGAAATCCCGGTACAAATAGTAGTTCTCCACCTCCGGCATATGCATCACCGGATAGTTCACCGGGGTGCCGTCAATGCGGATCCAGCCCACGGTGTGGCTGTTCAGCTCGTAAACATCCGCATACTCCCGCAGCACCATTTCCTTCTCCCCGGTGTCGGAGTTGGTGACCTCCACCAGAGAATCGATGGTGATTCCCGGATTGGAGGGGTCCTCCGGATTCTCCTCCCCGCCATCCGAGGGCTGGGTGGCATTATCCACCATGCCTGCCAGATTGCCGTATAAATCCGCCGTTTTCTTGGATTCCAGCAGGTAATCCACCAGGAAGTAGCCGCTGACCAGGAAGATGGCCGCAAAAATCACAATCAAGACATTGAGTATCCAACGCTTCATGGTATCACTCCTTTATCCCCTATGATACAAGGTTTCCGCCCAAAAGTAAAGGGAAAACCCCCATGGAAATTGTAAATTCTTCCATGGATTTCGGGAAGCACTCCCCAAAAGAAAAACATCTGCTTGCCAGGCAGAGAATTTCGTGGTACAATGGCCCTATGCAAAATTCCGGGGAGGTTTCCCCAGAAAAGGAGAGCTAATATGATACCAAGAGAAGTATGCAGGCAGGTTCTGGAGGCAGCCGCCTCCACCGGTGCCGATTATGCAGAAATTTTTGCGGAAAACACCGTCAACCACTCCATTTCCATGATTGCCTCCAAGGTGGACTCCATTAAGGACGCCGTGGTGGCAGGCGCCGGCATCCGGGTCTACAAAGGCCTCAGGAGCGTCATGGCCTCCACCGTGGACACCTCTCTGGAGGGGCTTCTCCGGTGCGCTTACCAGGCCGCCCAGGCCCTGGGAGAGGGCACAGCGGAGATTTCCATTGTGCTGAAAGAGCGGCTTTTCGGAGACATCCACCCCATTGAGATCGTCCCCAGCACCGTGGGCAACGGGGAGAAGGTGGACATTCTGAAGGAGGGCTACTTTGCCGCCAAGGAATATGATCCGAAAATTTCCCAGGTCAGCGGAACCCTCCTGGATGTGGACCATCAGATTCTCATTGCCAACTCCGAGGGGGTTTACGCCCAGGACCGGCAGATTCGTACCCGCATCGCCATCAGCGCCGTGGCGGAGAAGGACGGCCAGACCCAGACCGGTTCCTGCAGCCCCGGACGGCGGATGGGACTGGAGATGTTCCGCACCATTGACCCCCGGGAAGTGGGCCGTCAGGCTGCCCGGCAGGCTGTGGTGATGGCTGGAGCCGGCTACTGCCCCGCCGGTGTCATGCCTGTGGCCATTGACAACGGCTTCGGCGGCGTTATCTTCCACGAGGCCTGCGGTCACTCCCTGGAGGCTTCCAGCGTAGCCTACGGCCAGAGCCAGTTCTGCGGCAAGCTGGGCCAGAAGATTGCCAACGAGAAGGTCACCGCCATCGACGACGGCACCATCCCCAACGCCTGGGGCTCCATCAACATCGACGACGAGGGAACCCCCGCCCGGAAGAATGTGCTGATTGAAAAGGGCATCCTCAAGTCCTACATGATTGACAAGTTCAACGGACGGCGGATGGGCATGGAATCCACCGGCAACGCCCGTCGGGAGAGCTTCGCCTACACCACCACCTCCCGGATGACCAACACCTACATCGCCCCCGGTGAGGACTCCAACGAGGACATCATCGCCTCCATGGAGTACGGCCTCTACGCCAAGCAGATGGGCGGCGGCTCTGTCAACCCCGTCACCGGCGAGTTCAACTTCGCCGTTACCGAGGGCTACATGGTTCGGAACGGCAAGATCTGCGAGCCGGTCCGGGGCGCCAGCCTGGTGGGCAAGGGCAGCGAGGTCATTATGAACATCGACATGGTGGGTAAGGATATGCAGATGGGCCAGGGCATGTGCGGCTCCTCCAGCGGTTCCGTCCCCACCAATGTGGGCCAGCCCCTCATCCGGGTATCTTCCATTACCGTGGGCGGCAGATAAGGAGGCAAAACAATGGAATTTCAGGAATTTAAGAACCTTGTGACCCGGAAGGCTGAGGCCATGGGTCTGACCCATTATGAGCTGTACTATCAGGCGGAAGCTTCCACCTCCGTCAGCGCATTCCAGCACGAAATCAACGAATTTTCCTCCTCTTTGGAGGGCGGCGTGTGCTTCCGGTGCATTGTAAACGGCAAGATGGGCTACGCCTCCACCCAGGCGCTGACAGAAGCTGAGGCTTCCGCCCTGGTGGAGCGGGCTATGGACAACGCCGCCGCTCTGGAGGCAGAGGAGCAGGTATTTTTGGTGGAGGGCGGCAAGACCTACGCCCCCCTGAACCGGGAGCCCTATGCCCTCCCCGAGACCCAGGCGCTGATTGACACAGTGCTCTCCACCCAGGAGAAGCTCTACGCCGCCGACCCCATGGTGGTGGACGGCTGTGCCACCCAGGGTATCTCCCTGTCCATGAAAACCGCCATCTGCAACTCCCTGGGGCTGGATGTGTCCTACGAGAACACCCTGTCCGCCCTGGTGGTGAACGCAGTGGTGTCCGACGGAGAGCAGATGGAGGACGACTACCAGATCAAGGTAGGAAAGCTGGACACCATGGACACCCAGGCTGTGGTTTCCAAGTCGGTCAATATTGCCAAGGAGAAGCTGGGCGGTCAGGTGCCGGATACGGCTGTGTGCCCCGTGGTATTCACCGGCGAGGCTATGAGCGACCTGCTGGCAACCTTCTATGGCGTATTCTCCTCCGAGGCCGCCCAGAAGGGTCTTTCCCGGCTGGCAGGCCAGGAAGGGTCTGTCATTGCCGCCCCGGTGGTGACTCTGGTGGATGACCCCTTCTACAAGGACAGCCCCATGCCCATGCCCTTCGACGCTGAGGGCTACCCCACCAGCCGGAAAAATGTCATTGCGGGGGGCAAGCTGGAAACCCTGCTGTATAACCTGAAAACCGCCGCTGTGGCAGGAAAAACCACCACCGGCAACGCCTCCAAGGCAGGCTACGACGGCACCGTGGTGGTCAGCCCCTTCACCATGTACCTGGAAGCCGGGGAATACTCCCAGGAGGAACTGCTGAAAAAGGCAGGTAACGGCGTATGCATCACCTCTCTGGGCGGCCTTCACGCCGGAGCCAACCCCATTACCGGCGACTTCTCCCTGCAAAGCCAGGGCTATCTCATTGAAAACGGAGAAAAGACCGTCCACGTCAAGTCCTTCACCGTGGCAGGCAACTTCTACGACCTGCTGAAGAACATCACCGCCCTGAGTAGCACCGTGGAGCTTCCCCGTGCCTTCGGCAAAACCGCCTTCGGCTCCCCCTGGGTGCTGGTAGAGAACCTCTCCATCGCCGGCAAATAGCGCCGGGGTGCCCCCGGTGGCAATGCGCACGGCAGCTTTCTGCGGTTCGTTACTTCCCTGACCCGCCCGGTATCGTTCTATGGTACGATACCGGGCTTTTTCTGACTTTCAATCGACAGCGTGGGCAAGAAATACACCCAAAACATACAAGCCGAAACGGGGGCAGAGGGTAAAACCCAGCACCCGAGCCAAAGCGAAGGGTCAATCCCGGATGGTTCCACCCGGGGGATTCTTAA
>DSLFC04101__coassemble_642_pt1 | contig 21584 bp, 17 predicted proteins | sample DSLFC04101__metabat2_low_PE_008 | metagenome-assembled genome bin DSLFC04101 | reverse complement strand
GCCCCGCCGCCGCCCTGCTGGAGCAGTTCGGCCTCACCGCTCCCCACATTGTGGACGTGGCCAAGGCCTTCTGCGGCAAGTAAATTCCATACACAAAGGTGCCTGTTGCAAAACAGATGTTTTGCAACAGGCCCTTGTTTTCTATCCTCTGAATCTTCTGGGTGGCACTACCTTGCAGAAGGCTTCCGCAAATACCTCCCTCCGGGAGGGAGGTGGCTTGGGGCTGCGCCCCAAGACGGAGGGAGCCAGCGGGCACAAAGCCTATTGGACTGCCGGAGATGGTACCTCCCCAAAGCTATCTCATTTCCTATGCCCATGGGAGGCAACCACCTGGTAAAATCGGCGTAGGGTTTCGACAACCACCAGCAAGTACCACCCCCAAAGCAAACCGGAACTGCACCGCCCGCTGGCTCCCTCAGTCACCTGCGGTGACAGCTCCCTCCGGTCGGGAGCTATGGGCGGGTGCGTTTTCTGGAGAATGTGCTCTCCGAAGGTGGAATTGGTGGAAAACATCTATGTTTTAATCAGATAGAAATTGGAAAACGAGGAGAAATCCCCGGTTTTGGGGATTCCTCCTCGTTTTGCTTACTTCTTCAAGCTTGGGCTTTGAAACACACCCATTTTTCTATACCAGCTCCGGGCCCCGGCTGATGGAGAGTTTCAGGAGAATCGGGGTCACGAGAGCCGAGGCGATGACGCTCAGGACGATGGCCGGGAGAATCGCCGAATCAATCATTCCGGCGGCAATGCCCTTCTGGGCCACCATCAGAGCCACTTCGCTCCGGGCTACCATGCCGATGCCCACCACCAAGGCCTGGTGGTTGGTCATGCGGCAGAGCTTTCCGCCCAGGCCGCAGCCGATAATCTTGGAGATAACCGCCGCCACCACCAACAGCAGGGCAAACACCAGAATCTCCGTGTTCATGGTGGTGAGGTTGGTCTTCATGCCCACGCTGGCGAAGAACACCGGAGTGAACACCATGTAGGAGGTGACGGTGAACTTCTTGGCCACGAACTTCCGGGACTTGGTTACATTGCACAGAATCAGACCCGCAAAGTAGGCGCCGGTAATGTCCGCCACCCCGAAGAGCGCCTCGGCGCAGTAGGCCATGATCAGGCAGAAAGCCAGAGCCCACACCGCCACCCGGCGGCTGTGCCAGTGGTCCTCGGAGATGAATTTGAAGAGCTTTTGCACCACAAAGCCCACGGCAAAGGTAAAGACGAAGAACAGGGCGATTTTTCCCAGCACCAGCAGGGGGTTCTCCCCTCCGGAGCTGAGACCGCTGAGGATGGACAGCACCACGATGCCAAGAATGTCGTCAATCAGGGCAGCGCTTAAAAGGGTGGTGCCGGTTTTGGTTTTCAGCTTCCCCATCTCGTTGAGGGTTTCCACGGTGATGGACACGGAGGTGGCGGCGAACACCGAGCCCACAAAGGCCGCTTTCAGAATGTCATAGGCGGTGGCACCCTGGGAGAAGAACAGGAAGTACAGTCCGCCGCAGAGAATCAGGGGCACGAACACACCGGCACAGGCAATCACAAAGGCCTGCTTGCCGGTCTGCTTCACCTCCTGCAAGTCCGTGTCGATACCGGCGGTGAACATCAGCATAATCACGCCGATTTCTGCGGTTTTGGTCAAAAAGTCCGTGCTTTCCAGCACCCCGAAGCCGCTGGGTCCCAGGATAATGCCTGCAAGCAGGGCACCTACCACCTGGGGCATATGAATCTTCTCCGTGGCCAGGCCGAACACCTTGGTGGACAGCAAAATCAGAGCCAGAAGAAGCAAAAAGGTATAAGATTCCATATATTGCCTCCTAATTTCTACCAAAAATTTAAATCCTTTCTGATTATAGCACTCCCCCCATGGGTGTCAAGAGAAATTCCGACCTTTTTTCCAAAAAGCAAACTCTGCGGAGCTTTTTGTTGGGAACATACAAACGCCGCTCCGGGTGAGGGCCGGAGCGGTGCTTCCCCTCAAAAAAGTCCGGGGGACTTTTTTGACAGGCTTGCAGTCTGCGCGCGCAGAATTTGTCCCCTCCGGGGACAAATTCCACACTTGCAGCCTGAGTTGTATTTTCCGCCAGGTACACGCCCCGGCGGAAAATGATTTTTGTTTTTTTGCCGCCCCAGGCGGCAAACTCTGCGAGGCGCTGGAGGTATATACAAACGCCGCTCCGGGTGAGGGCCGGAGCGGCGTTTGTATATAGGAAGGAAAACAAATCAAAATGAAGAGAATCTAATTCAGATTGGGAAATTAAGTATTTTCTTTTGTTTGTCCCTATTATAACGACATATGTCCCCCAAATCAACCCCTTTCCTGCCGATTTCCCCATATTCTGCCTTTTATCTAAATGCTTAAGTTAACTGTTTAGTAAATTTAGATAAACTATATAAAGAGCCGCCGGAAGGGTTACTCCTTCCGGCGGCTTGTATGAAAGGTATCTTACAGACGCATTTTGAAATCCCGGTAGCCGAAGTCCGTCAGCTGTTCCAGGCCGCCGTCCAGGTTCCGGCGGTAGATGTTGGGCAGGGGCATACCATTGAAGGTATTGTTCTTGCAGGTGGTGTAGATGGCCATATCCCCGAACACCAGGATATCCCCTTCCCGCAGTTCCTCCGGGAAAGAATAGTCCCCAATCACATCTCCCGCAAGGCAGGTAGGTCCTGCCAGGCGGTAGGTATGCTTCAGCACCCCCGGCTCCCCCGCCTGGTACAAAGGCGGGGTGTAGGGCATTTCAATCACATCCGGCATATGGCAGGCGGCGCTGGCATCCAGAATGGCGATTTTGGTCTCCCCATTGGTGACAATGTCCAGCACCCGGCTCACCAGGTATCCGGCGTTGAGAGCCACTGCCTCCCCCGGCTCCAGGTACACTTCCACATTCCACAATCTCTGGGCCTTCCGGATGCACCCTTCCAGGGTCGCCATATCGTAGCCCGGGCGGGTGATGTGGTGACCGCCCCCCATGTTCAGCCATTTCATCTGAGGCAGCACATCTCCGAAGCCCTTTTCCACCGCTTCCAGGGTGGAGGCCAGATCCGGGGAATCCTGCTCACACAGGGTATGGAAGTGGAGGCCATCCAGAAGCGCCAAAGCCTCCGGGGTCATCTCCTGGTCCCACACTTCCCGGGTGACCCCCATGCGGCTGCCGGGGGCGCAGGGATCGTAGATGGCATGGCCCTCTTGGGTGGAGTGCTGGGGGTTAATCCGCAGCCCCAGGCTCTTGCCTGCCGCTTTTCCCATTTTCCCAAACTTCTTTAGCTGGGAAATGGAGTTGAACACGATGTGGTCGGCGTATTGAAGCAGCTCCCGGAAGTCATCCTCCCGGTAGGCAGCGCAGAACACATGGACTTCTTTCTCCTGCATCTCCTCCCGGCCAAGCCGGGCCTCGAACAAGCCGCTGGCCTCGGTACCGGCAAGATACTTACCAATCAGGGGATAGCACTTATAGTTGGAAAAGGCCTTTTGTGCCAGCAGTACCTTACAGCCGGTGCGCTCCATGAGCCCTGCAAGAATCCGGCAGTTTTCCAGGAGCTGTGCCTCCTCCAGAACGTAGGAGGGGGTCGGAAGGCTCCCAAACTCTTCCGGGCTTTTCACCCGGGCAAAGGCAGGTCTATTCTCCATCAGGGCACCAGCACCGGGTCAAAGTTCTCCTGCCGGGGCAGGCCGTACTTGTCCAGAGCATCCAGGAAGGGATCCGGGTCGAACTCCTCCACGGTGTGAACGCCTACGGTATTCCACTTGCCGGTGAGGAGCATCAAAGCGCCGCACATGGCAGGTACGCCGGTGGTGTAGCTGATGGCCTGGCTCTTGACCTCCTGGTAGCATTCCTGGTGGTCGCACACATTGTAGATATAGTAGGTTTTCTCCTTGCCGTCCTTCTTGCCGGTGAAGATGCAGCCGATGTTGGTCTTGCCGTGGGTACGGGGTCCCAGGCTGGCAGGATCCGGCAGGAGGGCTTTCAGGAACTTGATGGGCACAATCTCGTGACCCTCAAATTCAATGGGGGTGGTGGAGAGCATGCCCACGTTTTCCAGACACTTCATATGGGTCAGGTAGCTCTGGCCGAAGGTCATGAAGAAGCGAATCCGCTTCACCTCCGGGATATTCTCTGCCAGGGACTCAATCTCCTCGTGGTGCAGCAGGTACATATCCTTCTGACCCACGGCGTCAAAGTCGTACTCCCGCTTGATAGACATGGCGGGAATCTCCACCCAGTGACCGTCCTCCCAGTAGCTGCCGGGGGCGGACACCTCCCGCAGGTTTACCTCCGGGTTGAAGTTGGTGGCGAAGGGATAGCCGTGGTCGCCGCCGTTGCAGTCCAGGATGTCAATGGTGTCGATGGTGTCGAACTGGTGCTTCTTGGCGTAGGCGCAGTAAGCCTGGGTCACGCCCGGGTCAAAGCCGCAGCCCAAAAGTGCCACCAGACCGGCCTTTTCAAACTTTTCCCGGTAAGCCCACTGCCAGGAGTAGTCAAAGTAGGCAGAAAAGCCCTTCTCCTCACAGCGCTTCTCGTAAATCTCCCGCCAGTCAGGATCGTCCGTGTCCTCCGGCTCGTAGTTTGCGGTGTCCATATAGTTGACGCCGCACTCCAGGCAGGCGTCCATGATGGTGAGATCCTGATAAGGCAGGGCAATGTTCATCACCAGGTCGGGCTGGTAGCTTTTAATCAGGTCGATGACCTGGTTCACATCGTCCGCGTCCACCTGGGCGGTGGTGATCCGGGTAGCGGTCTTACCCGCCAGCTCCTGGGCCAGGGCGTCGCACTTTGCCTTGGTGCGGCTGGCGATGCACACTTCGGTGAACACCTCGCTCACCTGGCAGCACTTCTGAATTGCCACGGAAGCCACGCCGCCGCAGCCGATTACCAATACTTTACTCATAGCCAAATCTCCTTTATGGTTATTTGTATAATGCCAGAATCAGTTCCCGCAGCACCTTGCAGGCCATGGCGGTGGATACGCCGCTGGCATCCAGCATAGGTGCCAGCTCGTTTACATCCGCTCCCACCACGTTGGTCTTTGCCACGGTCTGGATCGCAGCCAGAAGCTGCAAGAAGGTCACGCCGCCGGCTTCCGGGGTGCCGGTGCCGGGGAAGGCGGAGGGGTCTAAGCAATCCAGGTCAATGGTGAAGTACACCGGGGTTTTTGCCTCTGCCAGCCGGGCGCACAGGGCTTCCAGGCCGGAAAAGTCAAACTTGTGCATATCCGTGTGGGCCTCGGCAAACCGGAATTCCTCCCGGTCGCCGCTGCGGATGCAAAACTGGTGGATTCTTCCATCCCCTAAGATGTCGTGGCACCGACGGATGACACAGGCGTGACTGAGCGTAGCTCCCAGGTAATCCTGGCGCAGGTCCGCATGGGCGTCAAAGTGGATGATGTGCAAATCGGGGTACTTTTCCGCCACCGCCCGGACAGAGCCCAAAGTCACCAGGTGCTCACCGCCAATCAGTAGGGGCAGCTTCTCATCTTCCAGGATGGTTTGTGCCCGTTCCGTAATGTCACCCAGGGCTGCTTCTGCGCTTCCGAAGCACAGCTCCAGGTCGCCGCTGTCAAAAACAGCGCAGTCCGTCAGATCCTTGTCCTGGTAGGGGCTGTAGGTTTCGATGCCGAAGCTCTCGTGGCGCATGGCGGCGGAGCCGAACCGGGCACCGGGGCGGAAGCTGGTGGTGGAGTCAAAGGGAGCTCCAAAGAGGACGATTTTCGCTTCCTCATAGGGGGCATCGCAGGCGATAAAGGTTTCTACATTGGAAGATAACATCATTCCACCTCCTGGAGCATCTTCTCCAGAAACGCCGGGAGATAAAAGGCGCCTACATGGAGCTTGGTGGTGTAGTATTTGGTTCCCAGATTGAGAGAAAGCCACTTTTCGGCGTTCAGGTCGTCAATGGGATGGTATTTCTTGCTGGCAAAGCCAAAGAGCCAGTAGCCGGCGGCGTAGGTGGGGATATGGGCCTGGTACACCCGGCTGATGGGGAAGGTGGTGACGATGCGCATATGGCTGCGCTTCATGGCCTCCGCATCGTGGCTGTAGAAGGGGCTTCCCTGCTGGTTTACCATAATCCCGTCCTCCCGGAGGGCGTTATAGCAAATGCCGTAAAACTCCCGGGTAAAGTAGCCCTCCGAGGGGCCGAAGGGGTCGGTGGAGTCCACGATAATCAGGTCATACTGGTTGGTGCACCGGCGGATATACCGCAGGGCGTTGTCGTAGTAGATATGCACCCGGCTGTCATTCAAACGGCTGGCGTTTTCCGGCAGGTAGGTGCGGCAGGCATCCACCACGTCCGGGTCCATCTCCACCAGGTCAATCCGCTTCACCTGGTCGTATCTTGCCAGCTCCCGGACAACGCCGCCGTCACCGGCGCCGATGACCAGCACATCCTCGATATGGGGATGGACCGCCATGGGCACATGGGTAATCATCTCGTCGTAGATGAATTCGTCCCGCTCCGTCAGCATCACATTGCCGTCCAGAGCCAGCACCCTGCCGAACTCCGGGGTCTCAAAAATATCAATCTGCTGATATTCGCTTTTCTTGGAGTAATAGTGCCGGGTCACCCGCATGGAATGCTTCACATCCGGGGTGTGAAATTCGCTGAACCAAAGTTCCATAAGAAAGCCTCCTTACACCAGCACGTTCAGGTGGAGAATATCCGGGTCCTCCGGGCCGGTCATGGAGCAGCCCTTTTCCTTGGCGTAGAGGATGTAGTCCAGAATATCCTTGGTAATCCGCTCTCCCGGAGCCAGAATGGGGATTCCGGGGGGATAGCACATCACGAACTCGCTGCACACCCGGCCCACACTCTCCAGGAGGGGCAGGCTCTCCTTCTGGGCGTAGAAAGCCTCCTGGGGGCTTGCCACCACCTCCGGGTCGATGTACTCCTGGTTCAGAAGCCCGGAGCCGTCCTTCTGGTACCGGCGGCGAATCTCCGCCAGGGCGCTTACCAGCCGCTCCAGCTCCTGGGGACGGTCGCCGATGGAAAGGTAGGCAAGGATGTTGCCGATGTCGCCGAACTCAATCTGAATGTCGTACTCATCCCGCAGGATGTCGTAGACCTCAATGCCCGCAAGACCAATGTCCCGGGTGTGGATACTGAGCTTGGTGGGGTCAAAGTCAAAGACGGAGTTGCCGTTGATCAGCTCCCGGCCGAAGGCATAGTAGCCTCCGATTTCGTTGATCTCCTCCCGGGCGTAGTCTGCCATGGCGGAAACCTTGGCGAACACCTCCCGGCCCCGCTGGGCCAGGTTCCGGCGGCTGATGTCCAGGCTGGACATGAGCAGGTAGCTGCCGGAGGTGGTCTGGGTGAGGTTGATAATCTGCCGCACATACCGGGGGTTGATTTTGTCCCCCACCAGCAGCAAGCTGGACTGGGTCAGGCTGCCGCCGCTTTTGTGCATAGACACGGAAGCCATGTCCGCTCCTGCCTCCATGGCAGAGACGGGCATACCGTCTCCAAAGTAGAAGTGGGTGCCGTGGGCCTCGTCTGCCAGGCAGTACATCCCGGCCTTGTGGGCCATCTTCACAATCGCCCGCAGGTCGCTGCACACGCCGTAGTAGGTGGGGTTGTTCACCAGCACCGCCACGGCGTCCGGGTGCTCCATAATGGCCTTTTCCACCTGCTCCCGGCGCATACCAAGAGAAATACCCAGCCGGGGATCTACCTCGGGGTTTACATAAACCGGGATGGCACCGCAGAGCACCAGAGCATTGATTACGCTTCTGTGGACGTTCCGGGGGAGGATAATCTTATCTCCCCGCTTGCAGGTGGAGAGCACCATGCTCTGAACAGAGCTGGTGGTGCCGCCCACCATCAGAAAGGCTGCGGCAGCGCCGAAGGCCTCCGCCGCCAGCTCCTCCGCCTCCCGGATAACCGAAATGGGATGACACAGGTTATCCAGGGGCTTCATGCTGTTCACATCCACCGCCACGCACTGCTGCCCCAAAAAGGCAGTCAGCTCCGGGTTGCCCCGGCCGTGCTTGTGCCCGGGCACATCAAAGGGCACCACCCGCATCTCCCGGAACCGCTGGAGTGCCTCATAAATGGGGGCACGGTTCTGGTCCAGATAAGTCTTTTTTTCTTCCATATCACACCTCACCAAAGAAAAAACGCAGGCTGTGACAACACAACCTGCGAAAAAATCCCATAGCGCACAGGATACCCCGGGCGCACCCGGAGCGAAAATCCCATATGCAGAACACAGAGTCTATATAGCAACAATACTTTTACTACTCTTTATTGACTGTTTCACAAGTTTGCGCAGTTACGCATTTCGGTTATGAAGTAACCAACTTATAAAATAGAGCAAACGCCCAATCAACAAAGGCGGCAAGCCGCCAACGGCAGGACTGTCCGTATGGCTTAACCTCCCGGAAGGAGGCGGTCCCGTAAAAATCGCTTGGAAAGACTCTATGGGGAGACATATTCCGATTAAAATATAGCATAAACTGTCGTACTTTGTCAAGCAAGCGGGGCACATTCAAAAATTTTCTTTCGTTGACATTCTCCCAGGTTTATGATACCCTGAAAGTAGTCTGCAAATTCCCTGATTTTCCATTTTTGGAGGTTATTATGGTCGATTATCTGATGAAGCACAAAGGCTTGAGCATCGGCATTCTGGTGCTGTGTCTGATTATTGTGGTGGTTTGTATGGTTCTGATGCAGCGGCAGCAGGAAGTGACCGCAGAAGCAGAGTTCGAAGCCATCGTGCTGGAAAACGACACCCAGCTTCTGGTAGAGCCGGTGGAGGGCAGCCCCGAGCGGAACTCCAGCGACCAGATTGTCCTGCACCTGCCCCAGGCCCTGGACACCCTGAAACCCGGCGACCGGATCATCGTAGGCTACGACGGCGAAATCGCCGAGTCCTACCCCGCCCAGATTTTCAACGTCGCCTTCATCAAACGCGCCCCGGAAGCCACCGAGGACAGCTCCAGCTGACACTTTCGGCGGGCGGCGAGTCGCCGCTGACAATTTCGCACGGTGGCTTTCTACGAATCGTCCTTTCCCTGACCCGCCCGGTATCGTTCCATTGTGCGATACCGGGCTTTTTCCAGCTTTCAATCGACAGCGTGGGAAAGAAGCAGTCCCAAAACCCACAAGCCAAAACGGGAGCAAGGGCAATCGATTCGCAACCCGGGCCAAAGCGAAGGGTCAATCCCGGATGGTTCCTCCCGGGGGATTTTTAAGGGGGGAACAATTCGAGCGGGAGCGAGTTGTTCCCCCCTTAAGCCGGCTTCTTTGCTTCCTTTCTTGCCGGAGCAAGAAAGGAAGGCCCCGCTGGCAAGCGCCCGGAGTGCCTCCGGTGTCAATTTCGCTCGGTAGCTTATGCAGGTCGTCACTGCCCTGACCCGCCCGGTATCGGCGGCGAGTCGCCGCAAACAATTTCGCACGGTAATCTTCTGCAAATCGTTACTGCCCCTCCAATTCCCGGTATCGTTACTGCGGTTGAGTTTGGGGTGTCTATAACCTTTATCAAGTACCACCCCAAAATCAAACCATCAGCTTACCCCCCGCTGGCTCCCTCAGTCACCTGCGGTGACAGCTCCCTCCCGGAGGGAGCTATGGGCTGCTGCGTTTCCACATTGGATTTGTGGGAATTGGAAGTGTCTGCTGTGAATCCCTCAGGCAAAAATCAGAGATTTTTGCCAGCTCCCTTTGGCAAGGGAGCCTTTTGGCTTTTCCCATTTACCCACCCATATCATCCCGTTGTCGAAGTACAAGCCGACAAATGCCCGCTCACACCGTGCCGGCTTTTTCCGGCACGGAAGCCCTTGGCTGGTAGTGCCTACCCACGCCAGATTTCCGTGGTTTTCCCCTCCGGGAATCCGAAAAAAAGGGTTGCTTTTGCTCCGTGGGCACATTATAATAGATTTGTAATTGTAAACAATCTTTGAATTATATTCGGCAATTCCGGCAGAGCCTGCCGGGAAATATAAAAAAGGGAGGAAACGAATATGTTTTGTGTGCATTGCGGAGCCCAGCAAGAGGATGGTTCCAAGTTCTGCACCAGCTGCGGAAAGCCCCTGGACACCGAGGAACAGCAGCCGGAAAAGCAGAATGTGTTTTGCGTACATTGCGGAGCACAGCAGGAAGGTGATTCCAAGTTCTGCACCAGCTGCGGAAAGCCTCTGGATACGGAGGAACAGCCGTCCCCCGCACCGGAAGCTGCTCCCTATCAGGCAGCGCCCCAGTTCCAGAATGAGGCTCCTTATCAGGAAGCTCCCCAGTTCCAGGGCAGCCCCACAGCGGTTCAGACCGCACCCAAGCCGGAAAATCCCCTGGTAACCAAGCTGAAGGCCCTGCCCAAGTGGGTGTATGCAGCCGTGGTGGGTGGCATTGCGGTGATTGTGGCGGCCATTCTCATTGTGGTGAACATCACCTCCACCATCAACCTGAACGACTTTGTGACCGTTGAGGTAGAGGGCTACAGCGGCTACGGCACCGCCAGAGTCTCCATCGACTGGGACGCCATGAAGGCCAAGTACGGCGACAAGGTAAAATTCTCCAAGGAAGCCAAGGAGGGCCTGGGTGCTCTGGGCGGTTTCCTGGACGGCGTCAGCGCCTTTGATACCCTGCAAGGTGCCATCTATGTATCCCTGGACACCGACGAGAATCTTTCCAACGGCGACCAGATTCACTACACCTGGGACATTAACGAGGAATTTTTCCAGTATGTGTCCTGCAAGCTGAAATACACCGAGGGCACCTACACCGTGGAAGGCCTGAAAGAGGCGGAAACTTTCGACCCCTTTGCGGACCTGACTGTGTCCTTTGAGGGCATCTCCACCAACGGACGGCTTCGCATAGAGTACGCCGGCGGAGAGCTGACCCCCTATGACTTTGAATGTGACACCGAAAACGGCCTGGCCAACGGCGATACCATTACCATCTATCTGGACGAGTACCAGGTGGAGCGCTGTCTGGAGGACCTGGGGAAGATTCCCTCCGTTACGGAAAAAACCTACACGGTGGAAGGCCTCAGTGAGTACATTACCGACCTGTCCCAGATTCCCCAGGAATATCTGGACAGCCTGAAGAAGGAAGCGGAGGATGCCATCTACGCCTACACCGCCAAGGCCTACGGCAGCAATTTCACCCTGAGCGAGCTGACCTACTCCGGCTATGTTCTCAATACCGTCAAGAGCGCCAAGGATTTCAGCGGCAATTTCAACGACCTGGCTTTGATTTTCAGCGGCACCGTCAGCGGCAAGGATGAGGAGCTGCCCAGCATGGTGGTCTACTATCCCATCCGCTACACCAGCATCCTGAACACCGCCGGAGAGATGTCCTATGAGGATATGGAGGGCATCGAGGGCTATTCCACCCTGGACACCTACCGGTTCAGCACCGACGGCTATTTCAACCCCCTGCTGTGCTATTCCGCCATGGCTTCCCGGTATGGCGACAACTATACCGTGACCGCCGGGGATGGCTTTGAGTCTTACAGCCAGGCTGCACCTCTGACCCAGCTGTCCCAGCTGAGCGAGGACTTCCGGGACATGATGAACGCCGACGCCCTGGCCCTGATTCAGAGGGAAATCGCCGATTATGACGAAAAGGTCACGGCCACGGAGCCGGTCTTTGTGGGTCAGTATCTGCTCACCCGGAAGGAGGCCGGCAGCCTGGCGGAGGGCAACTACTATGTGACGGTGTTCAAGGCCGAGGTATCCCACAGCGAGGGGAAATTTGAAACCACCACCGTCTATTTCCCCGTAGGCTACCAGGGTATCTACCAGATTCCCGAAAAGGGCTTCACCTTCATCTCCCGGGATAAGCTGTGGGGACGCAGCTCCTTCCCGGACACCTACTACTCCACCAAGGGTTACCTGGACGGCACCCAGATGTACGCCGACATCGTCACCGCCAACCGGGACAGCTACAACTACGAGGTCTCCCAGGGCCTCCAGGAATTCGGCAAATAACCCATCAGGGGCAGGACTTTCGTCCTGCCCCTTTGCCATGGACTTTCCTTCCCATCTGTGATAAGATGGTTTGGCTGACTTTTTCCGGGAAGGAGATTTCTATGCGTATCTTGGTGGTAGAGGACGAAAAGGATTTGCGGGAGGCCATCGCCGAGGGGCTGACCATGGACGGCTACGCCGTGGACACCTGCGGCGACGGCAGCAAGGCCTATGAGCTTTTGTATGTGGAAAATTACGATTTGGCTATTCTGGACCTGAATCTGCCGGGCATGGACGGGCTGGAAGTGCTGGAAAAAATCCGCCGGGAGAACCAGGAGCTGAAAGTGCTGATTCTCAGCGCCCGAGGCAGCGTATCCGACAAGGTCAAGGGTCTGGATGCCGGGGCCAATGACTATCTGGCAAAGCCCTTTGATTTTGAGGAGCTGGAAGCCCGCATCCGGAACCTTCTCCGGGGAAAATTTGTCCAGACCCAGAACGAAATCGCCTTTGCGGGAATCACTCTGAATATGTCCCGGCGCTGTGCCCATATTTCCGGGGAACCCCTGCCCCTTACCCGGAAGGAATTCTCCCTGCTGGAGTATTTCATGCTGAACCCCAACCGGGTCATCAGCCAGGAGGAGCTCATCGAGCATATCTGGAATTCCCAGGCGGACAGCTTCAGCGGAGCCATCCGGGTGCACATGGCGTCCCTGCAAAAAAAGCTGAAAGCCGGCCTGGGCTTTGACCCCATCGTCACCAGAATCGGAGAGGGCTACCGGATTCAGGAGGAAAACCAGGATGCTTAAAAGAATCTCGTTGCGCTGGCGGCTGACCCTTCTTTCCTCCCTGCTCATTACCGTCTGCTGTGTGGGGCTGACCATTACCCTGAATATCTCCGCTTTCAAAATGGCGGATACCCTGGAGCCTGCCATCCCCATCCAACCCGCCGGAAGCCAGGAGCTGCCCCTTTCCACCCTCACTCCCTCCGTCGCCACCAGGGAGGCCAAGCACATTCACCTGATGGACAGCGTTTTCTACACCCTCATTGCCGTATTTGCCAGGGGTGTTTTCACCTATTATGTTTCGGGAAAAGTCCTTTTGCCCGTGCGGGTGCTGAATGCCCAGGTGAAAAATATCAACTCCCACAATCTCCGGGAATCCCTGGAAGTCCCTCCCACAAAGGATGAGCTGGCGGAGCTGACCCAGTCCTTCAATGCCATGACGGACAAGCTGGCAGAGGCCTTTGCCATGCAGCAGCGGCTCTCCGCCGATGCCGCCCACGAGCTTCGCACCCCCTTAGCGGTTTTGCAGACCAAGCTGGATGTGTTCCGGAAGAAGCAGACCCACACCCAGCAGGAGTATGACGCCCTCCTGACCGCCGTCCAGAACCAGGTCACCTGCCTGCGGAAGCTGGTGTCGGACCTGCTGGAAATTGCCAATAGGGAGTATCAGCTGGAGCGGGAGGAGATTGCCCTGCCCATCCTGTGGGACAGCCTGGAAGAAGCCCTCTCCCCGGCGGCGGAAAAGCACCGGGTTACCCTTTCCTTTGACCCGGCGCCCCTCTCCCTTTGGGGGGATTGGGATTTACTCTATCGGGTGTTTTACAACCTGATAGAAAACGCCATCAAATACAACGTCCCGGAGGGCCGGGTGGAAATCTCCGCCAGGGCTTCGGGGGATTCTGTGGCCGTCACCGTTTCTGACACAGGCATCGGGGTCCCCGACGCTGCCAAGGGGCATATCTTTGAGCCCTTTTTCCGGGCGGACAAATCCCGGAGCCGGGAAATGGGGGGCGTAGGGCTGGGTCTCAGCCTGGCCAGCAGCATTGTGAAAAAGCATAACGGCACCCTGTCCCTGGCGGACAACCCGGGAGGGGGCAGCCGCTTTACCGTCACCCTGCCCATAAATTAACCAATCCCTGCCGAAAATACGGCAGGGACTTTTTCTTAACAGGGATTTAACACGGCACGGGCTATAATGGGGCGCAGCAACCAGAAAGGACCGTGCTTATGTTCGTTATCAACCATCTTACCAAACAATACGGAACAGAGTTTGCCCTGCAGGATGTGACCATGCGCCTGGGAAAGGGTATGCATTTCATCATAGGTGCTTCCGGCAGCGGAAAGACCACCCTTTTGAAAATTCTTAGCGGCATGGAAGGGGATTTTGAAGGGGAGGTCAGCTACAACGGCAAGCCCATGGGGGAATTTTCCACCAAGGAAAAAAGCGGCCTGTACCATTCGGAGTTCGGCTTTGTGTGGCAGGACTTCCACCTTCTGGAAGAGGCTACCGTGCTTCAAAATATACTGCTTCCTGCCGGGCTGGGAGGGTCAGAAAAAAGCGCCCAGAGTGTTCTGCGGCAGATGAAGCTGGAGGATTTGCAGCACCAGAAGGTGAAAAACCTCTCCGGCGGCCAGAAGCAGCGGGTAGCCATTGCCCGGGAGATGATGAAAAATCCCAAGGTGATTTTCTGCGATGAGCCCACCAGCGCCCTGGACGGGAAAAGCGCCAAAATTGTCATGGACATTCTTCATGTACTGGCAAAAAGCCGGACGGTGATTGTGGTGACCCACGACACGGCCTTCATCGGAAAAAACGACGCCGTTTATGAGCTGGACAAGGGGGAACTGGTTTCCGCCCCGGAAAACCAGCCGGGAAAAGTGCCGGCATACCAGCCCCCAGCTTTTCCCCGGCTGTCGGCGGGAAGTGCCCTGACCCTGGCAGCCCGGAACCTGAAAAACAATGTGGGCCGTTTCCTGATTTCTGCCCTTGCCCTGGTGGTGTCCGGAACCCTGCTGCTGACCACCTTCAACGGCGTTCTGTCCAAAAGCGGTCAGGGGGAGTTTGACCGTCTGGTGGACACCTATGGGGAGAACATCCTGGATATTGACCTGGTGGGCAGCTTTCTAAGCGCCTCCGGCACCGGCGGCACCCAGGAGGAGAAGCCCAACGGGGATGTGGACCAGGACATCGGCGGCCTGTATGAAAAATACCAGAACGATTCCCGGGTGGCGTTTCTTGTGACCATGCAGGCCTTTGAGGACATTCAGGTGACCCTGGATGGGAAGTCCTACACCGTGGAAAAGTCTGGCAACTCTCCGGTGCTCACCAAGCTTCTTTCCGGCACCATTCCCGCGGGAGAGGACTTTCAGGTGGTGATTCCTTTGAAACTGGCTGAAAAAATGGGCTTTACCCCGGAAACCGCCCTGGGAAAGACCATGGACTTCTCCGCCAGCGTGTTTCAGTGGCAGGGAAACACCCCCATCCCCAAACCGGTGAAGCTCACCGCCACCATCTGCGGCGTGGCAGACAACACCGTTGTTTACGATTACGAGGGGCAGCACAGCAGCTTTACGGTGGACGACAGCTTTTTCTTCAACCGCTCCGCCATAGAAGAAATCCGCAGTCAGGCAGGTATTGCCGACGAAAGCGCCAACTTTACCATGCGGGCCAAAACCCCGGAGGATTTGATCTCCCTGAAAGACGAGCTGAACAAAATGGGCATTGTGCCCTTGGGCAGATTCGAGCTGGTGGAGGACATTGTGCGCCTGAATCAGCAGACCGCCCGGCAATCCGGCTCTGCCGGCACCATCATCGCCCTGCTGTCGGTTTTGCTGGCGGTGCTGATTTTTGCCATGACCGCCCTTCTGCGGATGCGGGAATACGCCATTTACAAAGTTACGGGCTATGCAGCCTCCCATCTTGCCATCATCACCCTGGGAGAAACCCTTTTATCTGCAATCGGGGCTGCGGTGCTTTTCCTTGCCCTTTCGCCCCTTCTGAATCTGGCCGCCAAAACCCTCTTTGCCGCCTCCATTCTCTCGGCGGGAAAGCTATTGGTGGGGGCTTTGCTGATTCTGGCAGTTTCCCTTGCCGCCTGGGCCGCCCAGCTTCCGACAGTTGCCGCTGCCTCCTGTAAAAGGATGCTTCAATCGGGGGATAAGACATGATTGCCATTCAAAACCTTACGAAACAATACGGCGGCACTCCGGTTTTGGAGAACGCCGCTTTCACCTTTCCCAATCAGGGCCTTTTCTGTATATTAGGCCCCTCCGGCTGCGGAAAAACCACCCTTTTGAACCTGCTTGCCGGATTTGACCGGGATTTTTCCGGAGAAATTTCCGTAAACGGTACATCCTTGTCCGGCTTAAGCGACCGGAAGCTTTGCGCCTATCGCCGGGACAACATCGGCTTCGTGTTTCAGAGCTACCATCTGCTCCCCGGGTATAGTGCCCTTCAAAATGTCCTGCTGGCCTCGGAGGCTGCCGGAGTCAGCCCCGGGGAGAGCCGTCCCAAGGCCCAGGCCCTTTTGGAAAAGCTGGGCCTTGCCCAGCAGGCCGGGAAGAAAATCGAAACCCTGTCCGGGGGCCAGAAGCAGCGCACTGCCATTGCCCGGGCCCTGATGAATGACCCGGCCATCCTCCTGGCGGATGAGCCTACCGGTGCCCTGGACCGGGCAAACGCCAATCAGATCATGGAGCTGCTGAAAGCCCTCTCCCGGGACCGGCTGGTGCTGGTCATCACCCACGACCAAAAATGCGCCCAGTACGCCGACCAGATTCTCACCATCACCGATGGGAAGCTAAATGGCGGCGAAGATACGCCCCTTTCCGGGGAGCCGGGTACTTTGAAACAGAAAACCGCCCCCAAGGTGTCCATGGGGAAGCGGGCGATTCAGAATGTGAGGATTCGGCTGTTACGGTGCCTGGCCATTGCCCTGGCGGGAAAAGCCCTGAGCTTTGACCTGGTGCTGACACCCTGGCAGGCCCTGGGAGCGGTGGGACTTTCCTGTCTTGCCATCCTGGTCATCGGCTTTCTTGCCAGCCACCGGCTGGTTCACACCCAACCGGCAGATGCCTTGCGAAAATAATCTTAAGACCCCCGGCGGAAAAATCCGCCGGGGGTTTGGGTTTTATGGCAGGGTGCTTTCAATCTCCCCACAGATTTCCTCCACCATGCCGTAGGCGTTCCGCCCGGTCAAATCCTGGCTCTGGGTTTCCAGGGCCTTCAGGATTTCTTCCATATGGGCCTGGCAAGCCTCCGGCTGGCTGTACAGAAGCTTTTGCAGATTGGCGTATCTTGGCATATAGGTGTAAACCACATCGTCGTTTTCCCCGTAATAAAGCTCCTGGTATACGAACAGGAACCGGTCAAGCCACCGGGCGCCCTCCCAATAGTCCGCCTCATCCCCGGTGTCCAGAAAGCTCTGGAAGCTCTCCAGGGTATATTCCATGCCCATGCTGCAAATCGCCGTCCGCTTTTCCCGGAAGGAATCCTGTTTCTGCCGGAGTCCCATCCACCGTCCCAGGGCAAAGGCCCCCAGCACACACACCAGGGCGGCGCCGATTGCCAGGTATTTCTTCATATTTTTTCATGCTCCTTTCCCGAAACCGGATTCAATAGGGCAGAATAATCTTCCGGCAGGAACGGCAGGCATAGGCCGGGGGGAACTTTTTCCAGTTGAAGAAGGCAACATACCCTTCTCCTTCTATTTGGGTTTTGAAATACCCATAAAGCAAGGGGCTTTCCGTGCCGTCTCTTACAAAACAGTAGGTACCCCCTCGAAGCAGCCCCTTTTCCAGAGAACCGCCGCACCAGGGGCAGCGCATTTCCTTTTCTTCCATGTTCCCGACCACCTTTCTTTTATTTTCCTGCTTTCATTGTACCACGATAAATGGGCATATGCAACAAAAACCACGTGTTCATTTCTGTTTCTTCCGGCAGATTGCATATACCCTCTCTCCCGGAGGGAAGAAAATTCGTCGTTTTTTCCTGCCTCCTCTCCCGTTTATCCCTATATATTGGGTTTCCATAATTATCTAACCACAATATCTTGTGGTTATCCCTTGACAAGTGCCGCAAAAAGGCGTATACTGGTTCTCGATAACAGCGAAAGGAGGTATCTTATGGACATTGCCGGTCTGCAAAAAAATACCCTGCTGGACTACCCGGGGAAAATCGCCTGCACTGTGTTTCTTGCGGGCTGCAATCTCCGGTGCCCCTTCTGCCACAATCCTTCCCTGGTGCTTCCCAGCCGGGCAGAGCCCCCCGCCATGGAAGAATCGGAGCTTCTGGCCTTTCTCAAAAAGCGCCGGGGGCTTCTGGAAGGGGTGTGCATCACCGGCGGGGAACCCACCCTTCACCGGGATTTGCCCCAGCTGATCGGAAAAATCACCGCTCTTGGGTACCCTGTGAAGCTGGACACCAACGGCACCAACCCCAAGATGCTGGGGCAGCTTCTGGAAGCCGGGCTTTTAAGCTACGTTGCCATGGACATCAAAAACGCCCCGGAAGTCTACGCAAACACCTGCGGCGGGGCGGATGTGCTGGAAAGCGTGGAGGAAAGTGTGAAAATCCTCCGAAATGCCGGGATTCCCTACGAGTTTCGCACCACCGTGGTAAAGCCCCTCCACAGCGCAGAAACCATGAAAGCCCTGGGGCAGTGGCTTTCCGGGGAGGAAAAATACTTTATACAAAACTTCCGGGACACGGGAGATTTGGTGGGACAAGGCCTCTCGGCTTTTTCGGAGGATGAGCTAAAGCAGCTGCTTTTGGCAGTGCTTCCCTACCTGCCCAATGCCCAGGTACGAGGAAATTAATAACAGGGAAACTCTGACGAAATCGTCTGCGGCCGGATAGCGGATCTTTTTCGCCATCCATGCAGAATGAAAAACAGGAAATACATACAGTATTCCGCTGTTTTCCATTCTTTTGTCTGACGAAAAATCTCTCGCTACCAGCTCTTGCCGATTTCATCAGAGCTTCCCGGAAAAGGAGTGAAGAAAATGTATCAGGTGACCAAGCGGGACGGCAAGACCGTGGACTTTAACATTACGAGAATTGCCAACGCCATTACCAAGGCCTTTGAGGCCACTGGGATTCCCTACAACCCCGACATCATCAATATGCTCTCTTTGCAGGTGACGGCGGACTATGCGGGGAAAATCATGGACAACGCCGTGTCCGTGGAATCCATTCAGGATTCCGTAGAGGCGGTTTTGCAGCGGGCAGGCTACGGCGATGTGGCCAAGGCCTACATCCTCTACCGGAAGAACCGGGAGAAACTCCGCTCCATGAGCTCCACTATCTTAGACTACAAGGGTCTGGTGGACGGCTACCTGAAAGTCTCTGACTGGCGGGTGAAGGAGAACTCCACCGTCACCTACTCTGTGGGCGGCCTGATTCTCTCCAACTCCGGCGCCATCACCGCCAACTACTGGCTCAGCGAGATTTACGACCAGGAGATTGGGGACGCCCATCGGAACGCTGACCTGCACATCCACGACCTGTCCATGCTCACCGGCTACTGCGCCGGATGGAGCTTGAAGCAGCTCATCCAGGAGGGTCTGGGAGGCGTCCCGGGAAAAATCACCTCTGCGCCTGCCAAGCACTTAGCCACCCTCTGCAACCAGATGGTAAACTTCTTAGGAATCATGCAAAACGAGTGGGCAGGTGCTCAGGCTTTTTCCAGCTTCGACACCTACCTGGCGCCTTTCGTCAAGACCGACAAGCTGACTTACAATGAGGTGAAGCACTGCATTGAAAGCTTCATCTACGGGGTGAACACCCCCAGCCGGTGGGGCACCCAGGCACCCTTCTCCAACATCACATTGGACTGGACGGTGCCGGCGGACCTGGCAAACCAGCCCTGCATCGTGGGGGGCAAGCCCCAGGACTTCACCTACGGCGACTGCAAGGCGGAGATGGACATGATCAACCGGGCCTTCATCGAGGTGATGATTGAGGGCGACGCCAACGGCCGGGGCTTCCAGTATCCCATCCCCACCTACTCCATCACCCGGGACTTTGACTGGAGCGACACTCAGAATAACCGGCTCCTGTTCGAGATGACCGCCAAGTACGGTACGCCCTATTTTTCCAACTACATCAACTCCGACATGGAGCCTTCCGATGTGCGGAGTATGTGCTGCCGGCTGCGGCTGGATTTGCGGGAGCTGCGGAAAAAGAGCGGCGGCTTCTTCGGAAGCGGCGAGTCCACCGGCTCCGTGGGCGTGGTCACCATCAACCTCCCCCGGATTGCATACCTCTCCGCCACCCCGGAGGAATTTTACAAGCGGCTGGATAGGATGATGGACATTGCCGCCCGGAGCCTGAAAATCAAGCGCACCACCATCACAAAGCTGTTGGAAGAGGGACTGTATCCCTACACCAAGCGGTACTTGGGAGGCTTTGACAACCACTTCTCCACCATTGGCCTTGTGGGCATGAACGAGGCTTGTCTCAACGCTTCCTGGCTGCGGAAGGATCTGACCCACAAAGACGCCCAGGACTTTGCGGTGGATGTGCTGAACCATATGCGCAACCGCCTTTCCGACTATCAGGAGCAGTATGGCGACCTGTATAACCTGGAGGCCACCCCGGCGGAGTCCACCTCCTACCGCCTTGCCAAGCACGACAAGAAGCGCTACCCCGACATCATCACCGCCCACGAAGGGGCTACCCCCTACTACACCAACTCCTCCCACCTGCCGGTGGGCTACACGGAGGACGTGTTTGAGGCGCTGGACATTCAGGACCGCTTGCAGACCCTCTACACCAGCGGCACGGTGTTCCACACCTTCCTGGGAGAGAAGCTGCCGGACTGGAAAGCAGCGGCGGCTCTGGTGCGGAAGATTGCGGAAAACTATGAGCTTCCCTACTACACCATCTCCCCCACCTACTCTGTGTGCGTAGACCACGGGTACCTTCCCGGGGAACAGTACACCTGCCCCCACTGCGGCAAGAAAACCGAGGTTTACAGCCGGATTACCGGCTACTACCGCCCGGTGCAGAACTGGAACGACGGCAAGTCCCAGGAATTCAAGGACCGGAAGACCTACCGCCCGGACATCTCCTGCCCCCCGGAAAAGGAGAAGCCCCAAGAGGTCCAGAAGGTTTTGGCGGAGGCTCTGTACCTCTTTACCACCAAGACCTGCCCCAACTGCCGGATTGTAAAGCCCATGCTGGACAGAGCCGGGATTTCCTATCAGGTAATGGATGCAGAGGAAAATCTGGAGCTGGCCCAGACCTACCGCCTGACCCAGGCCCCGTCCCTGGTGGCAGTCACCGGCGACACCTTCACCGTCTACCCCGGTGTTTCCGCCATTTCCAACTATATCTCCCAGCAATAATAGAAAAAAGCCGCCCTTTTCGATGAAAGGGCGGCTTTTAAAGGCTTCCAGTCTGTAGGAGCCGTAACTGAGGGACGCACCAAAGGCTCCCTTGCCAAAGGGAGCTGGCGCCGAAGGCGACTGGGATTCCACAGCAGGCACTTTCCCAAAAGTACAAACCTATGTGGAAACCTGCAAGCCTGCGGAATCCCCCCGGTTTGGCTTCGCCAAACCACCCCCCTTTGGCAAGGGGGGCTTTGGTTCCTGCGTCTATTTCCACCCGGTAACGATACCGGGTTTTTTAGTGAATAGTGAAAAAGTGCGGGAAAGCCGCCGATACCGGGCTTTGGAGGGGCAGTAACGATTCGTAGAAGATTCCCGTGCGCATTGCCACCGGGGGCACCCCGGTTAGCGGTCGGCAAGGGGGATATAGGGGCGTCTGGGTTTTACGTTGATGTAGGCGGGGCGGATGATTTTGCCGTTGTTTTGCAGCTCCTCCATCCGGTGGGCGCTCCAGCCTGCCACCCGGGACACGGCGAAGATGGGGGTGAACAGCTCCTCAGGAAGCTTCAGCA
>DSLFC04101__coassemble_586_pt1 | contig 23388 bp, 19 predicted proteins | sample DSLFC04101__metabat2_low_PE_008 | metagenome-assembled genome bin DSLFC04101 | reverse complement strand
ACTGCCATGTGTTCTCCAAGGAGACCGGTATCAACCTGGAAGCCTGATACGGAAGCCAGTTTTGCAGGCCTGCCCTTGGCAGGCCTGCTTTTTTTGTGAAATGTTCTAAAATTGTGGCATAGGGCGGAAAATTTCAGCCGTTCCCTTGACAAAATAGGAGAATCGTATTATTCTCATATAGTATGCTGCCACGGAAAAAGGGATTTTTTCCCATATATGGGTCTGAGAATGGATGGAATGGGTGATACTTACCCTGGCACCCGGACCCCAGGCGGTTCATACACTATATTTGGATGAGAGTGCCGGACACCCTCTGATAAGGAGCTTTTATATTGCGTAAAAGTGGTATTCTGATGCACATTACCAGCCTGCCCGGGCCTTATGGATTGGGTGCCATGGGCAAGGCTGCCTATGATTTTGTAGATTTTCTGGCTGCGGCGGGGCAAAGCCTCTGGCAGATTCTTCCCCTGAACCCCACAGGCTACGGGGATTCTCCCTACCAGTCCTGTTCCGCTTTTGCCGGCAACGAATATTTGATTGACCTGCCCACCCTCCAGGGGGAGGGACTTCTGGAGCCGGGGGAGCCGGAGGGCTTTTCCTGGGGGCAGGACCCCGGCCGGGCGGACTTCGGGCTTTTGTACCAGTCCCGGCGGAAGGTGCTGGCTCTGGCCTGCGCCCGCTTCCAGCCCACAGAGGACTACCTGGCTTTCTGCCGGGAAAACGCCCACTGGCTGGGAGATTACGCCCTGTATCGGACCCTGAAGGACAAATCCGGCGGCCTTCCCTGGTATGAGTGGGAGGAACCCCTGAAACACCGGGAGCCGGAAGCGCTGTGGCAGGTTCGCCAGAGCCTTCGGGAAGAAATGGATTTTTACAAGTTTATCCAGTACCAGTTCTACCGCCAGTGGAACGCCCTGCGGCAGTACGCCAAGGAGAAGGGCATCGAGATTTTGGGAGATGTTCCCATTTATGTGCCCCTGGACTCCTGCGAGGTGTGGTGCAATCCGGAGCTGTTCCAGCTGGATGAGAGCCTCACCCCCACAGCGGTGGCAGGCTGCCCCCCGGATGCCTTTTCCGATGACGGACAGCTCTGGGGAAACCCCCTGTACCGCTGGGAGCGGCACAAGGCCGACGGTTACAGCTGGTGGATTCGCCGGCTCTCTGCCGCCGGACGTCTCTATGACGGGGTGCGGCTGGACCATTTCCGGGGCTTTGAAAGCTACTGGGCCGTGCCCTATGGGGACGAAACCGCCCAGAACGGAAAATGGGAACAGGGCCCGGGGCTGGACTTCATCTCCACCATCCAAAAGGCTCTGCCGGAGATTTCCTTCGTAGCGGAGGATTTGGGGCTTCTGACCCCGGAGGTTTTGCAGCTTCGGGAGGATTCGGGACTGCCCGGCATGAAGGTGCTGCAATTTGCCTTCGATTCCCGGGAGCCGTCGGAGTATCTGCCCTATCGCCACGTGAAAAATGCCGTGTGCTATACCGGCACCCACGACAATATGACCACCGCCCAATGGCTCCGGGAATCCCCGGAGGAAACGGTCGCCTACGCCCGGGCATATATGTGCCTGACGGAGGCAGAGGGGCTTACCTGGGGTGTGATCCGCACCGCCATGGGCAGCGTCTGCGATGTGTGCGTGGTGCCCTTGCAGGATTACCTGAACCTGGGTGGGGAGGCCCGGATGAACTTCCCCGGCACCATGACCAACGCCAACTGGACCTGGCGCATGGCTCCCGGAAGCTGTACCCCGGCGCTGGCGGAAAAAATATACAATCTGACTGCCCTGTATGGGCGTTTGCATGAAACAAAAGAAAAAATTTTAGAGGCAGAAGGAGTAGAAAACCATGAGTTATAATTGCCTGAACATTCTGAAGTGGACGGAAGCCCAGCTGAAGTACACCTGCGATGTATCTTTGCGGGATGCCACCCCCCAGCAGCTCCATGAGGCACTGGGCCAGGCGGTGATGATGGCCATTTCCGAGAACTGGAACCATAGCAAGCACACCCGTATGCATGAGCGGAAGGCCTATTACTTCTCCGCCGAGTACCTCATTGGCCGGCTGGTGTATTCCAACCTGTATAACCTGGGGATTCTGGACGAGATGAAGAAGCTTTTTGCGGAGCAGGGCGTGGACCTGGCCATCCTGGAGGACATCGAGGATGCGGCTCTGGGCAATGGCGGCCTGGGCAGACTGGCTGCCTGCTTCCTGGATTCCGCTGCCAGCACGGACATTCCTCTGTCCGGCTACGGCCTGCGGTACAAGTTCGGTCTGTTCAAGCAGAGCTTTGACGAGTACGGCAGCCAGAAGGAGAATGCGGACGACTGGTCCAAGTACGGCGACCCCTGGTCCTACCGCCGGTATAACCACACCGTGAAGGTGTCCTTCCCGGACCACACGGTGCTGGCAGTTCCCTATGATGTGCCTGTCATCGGCTACGGCACCAAGAACATCAACACCCTCCGGCTGTGGCAGTGCGAGGCTGAGGAGGAGCTGGACTTCAATGCCTTCAATGACCAGGACTACCTCCGGGCCCTGACCCAGAAGAACAAGGCCGAGGACATTACCCGTGTGCTGTACCCCAACGACTCCACCTGGGAGGGCAAGCGGCTGCGTATCAAGCAGCAGTATGTGCTGTCCTCTGCCTCCTTGCAGGATATGCTGCGGATTTATAAGTCCGCCCACGGCACCGATTTGTCCCACTTTGCGGACTTCTATGCGGTGCAGCTGAACGACACCCACCCGGCTATGTCCATCCCCGAGCTGATTCGCCTCTTGATGAAGGAGGGCATGGACTTTGACCAGAGCTTTGCCGTGGCCCAGAAGACCTTCTCCTACACCAACCACACCGTTATGGGTGAGGCTCTGGAGAAGTGGAACCTGGACCTCCTGCGCAGCGTGGTGCCGGAAATCGTGGACATCATCCTGCGGATTGACGCCAAGCTCCGTGCCGAGCATCCGGGCCTGTTCATTGTCCAGGACAATACCGCCCACATGGCGAACCTCAGCGTGTATGTAAGTTCTTATGTAAACGGCGTGGCAGAGATTCACTCCCAGATTCTGAAGGATGACCTGTTCCGTCAGTGGTATGAGGTGTTCCCCGAGCGGTTCCAGAACAAGACCAACGGTGTCACCCCCCGGCGTTGGCTGGGCCTGTGCAACCCGGAGCTGACCCAGATGATCAAGTACCGGGTAGGCGGCGACTTCCTGAAAGACCTGGACCGTCTGTGCAAGCTCAAGCCCATGATCGACGACGATATGGTGCGCCAGTTCAATGACATCAAGCGCCAGAAGAAGGAGCAGCTGTGCCGGGTGGTTGCCAAGCACGAGGGAGTGGAGCTGAACCCCGACTTCATCTTCGATGTGCAGGTCAAGCGCCTCCACGAGTATAAGCGGCAGCTGCTGAACGCCCTGTCCATCGTGGATATCTACTTCCGCCTGAAAGACGGGAGCCTGCCTGACTTCCAACCCACGGTGTACCTGTTCGGCGCCAAGTCCGCCCCCGGCTACGCCCGGGCCAAGGCCATCATCCGCTATATCAACCGCATTGCCAAGATGATTAACAGCGATCCCCAGGTGCATGATAAGTTGAAGGTGGTATTCGTTCAGAACTACAACTGCTCCTATGCCGAGCATATCATCCCCGCTGCGGATATTTCCGAGCAGATTTCCCCTGCGGGCACCGAAGCCTCCGGCACCGGCAACATGAAGCTGATGCTCAACGGCGCTGTGACCCTGGGCACCCTGGACGGCGCCAATGTGGAGATTGTGAAGGAAGCCGGGATGGAGAACAACTATATCTTCGGCGCCACCGTGGAGCAGATCAACGCCAGCCGGGATTCCTACTATGCCCGGGGCATCTACGACACCAACCCCCGCCTCCATCGGGCCATCGACACCCTGGTGGACGGCACCGTACCCACGGACGACGACCAGAGAGAGCTGTACCATGCCCTGCTGGACGGCACCAGCTGGCACAAGGCAGACCACTACTTCCTGCTGCTGGATTATGAATCCTATCTGGATGCCAAGCTCCGGGCCAACCGGGACTATGCCGACCGCCTTGCCTTCGGCAGAAAGTGCCTGATGAACGTGGCCAGCGCCTCCAAGTTCTCCTCTGACCGGACCATCCGTCAGTACGCCAACGAAATCTGGCACATCAAGCCCACCCAGTACTAAGAAATAAAGGCCCATTGCAAAACGCTCATTTTGCAATGGGCCCCTTTCTGTACTTCCCCCAAGGCTCCCAACAGCAAAAAACTGCACTGCCCGGTATCGATACTGCACCCAAAGGCTCCCTTGCTAAAGGGAGCTGGCAAAAATCTTTGATTTTTGTCTGAGGGATTCACAGCAGACACTTCCGCTTCCCACAAATCCAATGTGGAAACGCAGTAGCCCACATAGCTCCCGACCGGAGGGAGCTGGCACCGCAGGTGCCTGAGGGAGCCTTCGGGCGGTGTAGTTCCGGTTTGCTTATGGGGTGGTACTTGATAGAGGTTATCGATACCGTGCAGATTTCAGCAATCTGGAATCGGCGCCTGTTGCCCAAACTTTATGACAAAAAATCCCCCGATTTTCGGGGGATTTTTTCATTGGGTGGAGACATATTCTGCCGTGTATACATACTCGTCCAGATTCCAGGCCTGACGGAAAGCCGGCTCCGGCTCCAGGAACCAGCCGTAGGTGCCGGGAAGCAGCCGGGCGGCGGTTTGCCCCTCCACCGTAATCACCAGAGCGCCCTTTTCCCACCGGGCGGTGCCTTCAAAAATCCGGGAGAGCTCCTGGGCAGAGCGGGTGGGAAAGGCATCCAGGGTGACGGAGAGAACCTCCTTATCCTCCCCAGCGGAGAGGGTGAGGGTCCCGGCGTTCCAGTCGTTGCCGTTTCTGTAGGTGCCTGCATACCGGGTCAAATCCACCCGGGGGAGGATGGGCTGCCAGTCAAAGTCCCAAAGGGGGTCCATTCCCCCGGAAACCTGAGCCAGCAGGGAGGTAAAGTCATAGGTTCCTTCCAGAAACTGAGCATCCTCCTGGGTGAGGGTGTTGTCCCGGAACAGGCACTTCCGGGCGGCATACTGGTTATAGCTTACAAAATCCAGCAGGTACATCTGCCCCTCCGGCAGGATAAAGAGCTGGGTCCGCTCTCCCAGACTTTCCTCCGGAAACAGGGAGAAGGGAGTCTCCCCCTCCAGGGCGAACACATCCCCCAGCACATACCCCTCCTGGGTGTTGACGCCGATGAGAAGCTCCCGCACCCCGTTTCCGTCCAGATCCCGGAGGGCATAGTAGAAGCCCGCATAGTAGTCCGGGTTCTGGCTGCTCAGGTACAAAAGCAAGGTGTTGGCATAGTCATACTCCCTGTCTGGCTGCCCCAGGGCAACGGCATATTCCTCCAAAATGGGCTGGTACAAATCCTCCTCCGAAGGCCGGGCAGGTTCCGTGGTAGGGGGTTCTGTCTGGACAGGTGCTGTAGTGGCTTCCGGGGCGGTTGTGGAGGCCTGGGTGGATTCCGGCAGGGAAGGGGAGTCCTTCTGGCTCAGAAGGATGGCACCGCCTGCCACTCCCACCGCCAGCACAGCGGCGGCGATTTTCAGCCCCAGACCCTTTCCGGCGGCGGCAGCCCCCTTCCCGGCAGTATGCCGGGGCTTTCCCGGGGAAAGGGACGGAACGGCCACACGCTGCAAATCCTGATTCCAGAAAAGCAGCAGCAGGAAGGGAATGGGAGAAAGCCCATACAGACGGGTACCCTGCTTCTCCAGCTCCCGCACCCGGGTCTCAATCTTCTTTCTGCCATAGGCCAGCCGGGACTTGACGGTGTTTTCCCCCACCCCTAAGGTGGCGGCAATCTCCTTCACAGAGAGATTTTCATAGTAGTAAAGGCCAACCGCCAGCCGCTGCTCCGGGGTCAGACTGTCCAGGATTTCCCGAATCAGCCGCTGGGTCTCCTGCCGGTCAATCACCGTCTCCGGAAGATTCTCCGGCCGCTGATCTTCAAACTCCACCATGTCCTCCTGGGAGGAAAGGTCGGAGAACACCGCCGGCTTGGTTTTCCGCAGGTAGTCCACCGCCTTGTTCCGGGCAATGACCTTCATCCAGGCCCGGAACTTCTCCGGCTCTTTCAGCTGGTGCAGGCTGCGGAAAGCCTTTACATAGGCATCCTGGACAATGTCCAGAGCCGTATCCTCCGAGGCAATCAGGGCTTTGACCGTGTAGTAAACAGAATTATAGGTGCGCTGGTACAGCTCCGTGAGGGCTGCTTCCTCACCGTTTCTGGCCTTTTCCAGCAGCTCCGGGGAAAAGCCCTGGTAAGCGCCGCACCGGGAGCAGTACCGGGTGTCCCCGGGCAGGGGCTGGCCGCATTGAAAACATTTCATGGTGATCTCTCCTTTTTCCTTACTTTAGAACTTTTTCCCCAGACTGTCAATCCCTCTTACAGGCTGTTGGCAAAATTCAGCAGGGTGTTGGTCACGTTGGCAGCGGCGGAAATCTTGCTGCTGGTGCGGATGCTGGCCAGGTGAGCGGTTTGCAGCTGCTGCTGGGCAAGGATGGCGTTGTTGGCCTCCTCCACACGCCAACGGTGGAGCTGGGCATCAAAGAGGTTCAGAGCTTCTTTCAGGCTGTCCGCCCGGTGCGCTGCCACCACCTTGATGAGATACTCCGTAGCCATGGGGTACCAGTAGTCCGCCGGGAGGAACCGAACCTGCTCCAGATTCCGGGCCAAAATATCTTCTCCTGCTGCCTGCTCTTGGGCTTGCAGCTTCCGGGCGGCGGCCAGATTCTCCTGCAGAACCCGGTACTTTTTCAGCTGCTGCCATACCACAAATCCGGCAGCACACCAGCCGGGCAGCACCTGCAGGAACTGGGGCAGCCAGCTCAGGAACATAATCGCCAGTCCGTCTGCGGCGACAGCGGCACCAAAGGCATACCCTGCGATCCGCAAAAGCCGCTTTTTGGGAGTGCCGAACTTCTCAAGAGCCAGCTGGGCTTCCTCCACCGCCGTGGCCCCGGCCTCAAAGTGCCGGTTTGCTTCCTTGCAGACCACATCTGCCTGCTGCAATTTTTCCAATAAGTTTTCCATCATGTTAGCCTCCTAAGATTTTTCTTTGTTTTCGGGAAAGAGAATGGTAAGAATTTTTTGAAGCAGCCGGGCAGCCACCCCCGGGTCCAACCCCTGGGCTTCTACCAACTGTTCCAGCATCCGGTGAAAGTCTGCCACCGTGCATCACCTCTTTTTGCCCCCTTAGACGATGGAAAACCCCCTTTGGTTTTAAGAAAAGAAAAAATTTTCAAAAAATTTTTCGGCACCCGGATTTCCGGGTGCCGCAGCGTGTCAAAAATCCTTTTTGACACGCTGGCAGACTGTCAAGAAAGGCACAAAGACAAGCAAACGCCGCCCGTCGGCGTACATAAGGTACGGTAGGGCGGCGTTTGCGCAGTAAGGCAAAAGCGTTGCGCAGCAACGTTTTTTGGGCTTTTGTTGGGAGAACCACGCCTGGTTTCCCTCCCAATCCTTCCACGAGGGAAGAAAGTCCCTTTCCTTTTGCTTTTGCCGGTTTGGGACTTTATTGGCAGTCTGTGGCACCCGGATTTCCGGGTGCCGTTGGTTATTCTTCTTCGTCGCTTTTCAGTACCGCCTGAATCTGGGGGATGGTCAGCCCCTCCTCCCGCATCTGGCGGATTCTCTGGAGCTGCCGGATGCTCTCCTCCCGGTGGTAGCGCCGCACCAGTTTCTCCCCCTCCTGCTGGAAGGGAAGCATTCCTTCCTCTGTGTAGAATTTCAGGGTGCTGTACCGGGTGCCGGTGAGCCGTGCCAGCTCTCCGATGGAGATATATTCCGCCTCAGAAATGGTCTGCAAGCTTCGCTGTCTTGACATAGGCGCTCCGGTTACCAGTATACGGGAACCAGATTCACCCCCTGAACCGGCAGCTTATAGACCCGCCTTGCACCGGGGAAGATGCGGTAGTAGGCGTTTTCCACTTTCAAAAGGGTCTCTGTCCCGGATTTTACCTCCTCCACCCGGTGTCCCCGTTCCCGGAGAAAGGCCACGGTGGCGGCTCTGCGCTCTACAACATCCGTCCCCAAAGTGGAAAAATCAATGAAGATGGCTTTCCGTCTTTCCAGGAAAGGAAATACCAGATTTACCCCTTCTAAGTAGGGATTGCGGAAGAGGTTGTGCTTTTTCTGCAAAAACCCCAGGGCAAAAAGCTGCCAGGGGCTGTGGCACTCCGTCTCCCACAAAAGGCGGCAGAATTCATCTTCTGCGGCAAGACCGGTCATCCGTGCCTCAAGGGTCTGCTGCTCTTTGGCAGAGAAGCAGTCGTGGATGCAGCCGCTTTCCCGGAGAAGCCAAAGGAGGACGGCACATTCCCGGGTAATCTCTCCCGGCTCCAGAATCTCCGCCCGCAGTCCTTCCCGGATGCCCAGATATGCCGCCTCCCGGCAGCGGTAGGCTTTCAGGGAAACCCCGGAAGTATAGTAGTTGATGTCGCACCCCAGAAGGTCAGGGATTTCCTCCAGAAGCCCCGCCGCCTTAAGGGAAGCGGCAACGCTGCGCTCCAGCTGAGCCGCCTCTTTTTTCTTTAGCTTCCTGGCGGCGGCTGCTGCCTTTTGCAGCTGCTTTTCCCATTCTGCCAGGGAACCCTCCAGGGCTCCTTCCAGAACCTCCGCCCCTTTCAGGCACCGAAGGGCCGCCCCTTTTGCCGCAGAGGCGTACCCCACCATCTGCCCATCCAGAGCGAGAACTGCATATTGCCGTGATAAAGTTAGATGTTTCATAAATATCACCTGATTTCATAGAATTATTTATTAGAAAAATAAAACGATACTTACTACTTATTACTTACAGCTTAACTATACCACCAACCTTTTGTCCTGTCAAGGGGTTTTCTGGCGGGAGAAACAGGGTACCCGGAACACCCCGGCAGGTACGCAGAAAAGGCGGTATCTGGTCAGCGACCTTTTTCACCCGGCCGGAAAGGGGAGAGGCTGTGTTCCAATTTGGCGGGGGCATCAAATTTTTGACATTTTTCTTGTGTAAGAGGGAGAAAAAATCGACATTTCTTGACAAAATTCACAAAGGGTGGTATGTTGGTGCAACATTGAACAAGCGCACCGCCCCCTTCCTTTCCGGCTTTCTCTGCCGGCAGGGGGCGGATTTTTAAATAAATGGAGATATCAGTATGGAAAAGACACTCAGTCGGAAGGAATTTGACATTTTAACCGCCATGGAACGAAGCTCCCAGGAGCTGACCCAGCGGCAGCTGGCAGGCGTCACCGGAATGTCTTTGGGTTCCGTTAACCGGACGGTCAACAGCCTGATGGAACATGGGTATGTGGCTGACGGCACATTGACCGCCGCCGGTCTTGAGGCTCTGGAGCCCTATCGGGTGAAGCGGGCGGTGTTCATTGCCGCCGGGTTTGGTTCCCGTTTGGCACCCATCACCCTGAACACCCCCAAGCCTCTGGTGCGGGTGAAGGGCACCCGGATGATTGACACCCTGCTGGACGCCGTGGTGGCGGCGGGGATTGAGGAAATCTATCTGGTGCGGGGCTATCTGGGGGAGCAGTTTGACCAGCTGCTGTATAAGTACCCCACCATCCGCTTCATCGAAAACCCCATCTACAATGAGGCCAACAACATCTCCTCCGCCATGTGCGCCCGGCATCTTCTCCAGAACGCCTATGTGATGGAGGCGGATCTGGTGCTGTATAACCCCTCTCTCATCCAGAAGTATCAGTACACCTCCAACTACCTGGGGGTGCCGGTGGAGAAAACCGACGACTGGTGCTTCATCACCCGGAATCATGTCATCACCAAAATCCAGGTAGGCGGCAGCAACTGCCACCATATGTACGGCATCTCCTACTGGAACGAGGCCGACGGTGCCCGGCTCCGGGAGGACATCAAGACCGTTTACGAAATGCCCGGCGGTAAGGAGCGGTACTGGGACGAGGTGGCCCTGCGCTACTGCCAGAAGCACTATCAGGTGGAGGTCCGGGACTGCTCCTTCCAGGACATCATCGAAATCGACAGCTATTCCGACTTGAAGAAGCTGGACAAGGCTTACTGTTAAGACAAAAGGAGGAAGGACATGCGAAAATGGATTATCCCCCTGCTTCTGGTGGTGACCCTGGGCTTTACCCTGCTGGCGGTGTCCGGGGGACAGGAAAGCATCGTCATCTGCGCGTCCTCTGAGCAGTTCCGCAACGATGCTTTGCAGGAGCAGCTGAGCCAGCGCTTCCCTCAGTACAACATCGTGGTGATGTATATGCCCACCGGCAAGGCTGCCGCCAAGATTTACGCCGAGGGAGAAAACTCGGAAGTGGATATTGTGCTGGGTCTGGACACCGGGTACACCAATAAAATCTCTCCTTACCTGGAGGACATCTCCGGTCTGAGCCGGATTCCCTATCTGGAGGGACTGGGCCCGGAGAACAATCAGAACAAGTGGGTGACCTGGGAACGGTTCAGCGGCGCCATTGTGGTGAACACCCAGGTGCTGGAAAAGTACGGCCTGGAAGCTCCCAAATCCTATGAGGATTTGCTGAAGCCGGAATATCAGGGGCTCATCGCCATGCCGGACCCCAAGTCCAGCGGCACCGGCTACTTCTTCTACCTGAACTGGGTGAACACCATGGGGGAAGAAAAGGCTCTGCAATATGTGGATGCCCTCCACAACAATATCAAGCAGTTCACCGAGTCCGGCTCCGGCCCCATCCGGATGCTCCGGCAGGGAGAGATTGCCGTGGGACTGGGCATGACTTTCCAGGCGGTGGAAGCCATCAACGACGGATACCCCTTGGAAATCTACTTCCCGGAAACCGGCTCTCCCTACTCCCTCACCAGCACCGCAGCCCTCAAGGGCCATCTGGACAAGCGGGGCGTCTGCGAGGTGTTTGACTTCATCATCAATGAGTTTCTCGTCTATGACAAGGAAATGTTCTCCCCGGAGCTGATTTACGAAGGCCAGGTGAACAAAATCCCCAACTATCCTGCCAATGTCCGGTACGCAGATATGACCGGCATTGAAGACATCCAAGAGAAAGAGAGGCTTCTGGCCCTATGGAAGTATTAACCCCCAAGCTGTCCGTCCGGAATCTCTGCAAGAGCTTTGACGGCAAGAAAGTCCTGCACAACCTGTCCTTTGACCTGATGGAAGGGGAATTTCTCTCCATTCTGGGCCCCAGCGGCTGCGGAAAAACCACATTGCTGCGCATCCTCATCGGCCTGGAAAAGGCCGACAGCGGCGAAATTTTCAAGGGCGGAAAGGAAATCTCCGGCCTTGGCAGCTCCCAGCGGGGCATGGGCATTGTGTTCCAGAACTACGCCCTGTTTCCCAACATGACGGTGCTGGAGAATGTGGAGTACGCCCTGACCCTTCGGAAGGACACCAAAAAGCAGGCCCGGGAAATCGCCCGGCGGACCCTGGAGCAGGTGGGTCTTACCGACCAGCTGAACAAAAAGCCCCATCAGCTCTCCGGCGGTCAGCAGCAGCGGGTGGCCATCGCCCGGACCCTGGCCACCAATCCCGATATCATCCTGCTGGATGAGCCCATCTCCGCCCTGGACGTGACCAACCGGGAGATTATGAAAGCGGAGCTGAAAGCTTTGCAGAAAAAATTCCATGTGACCATGCTCTTCATCACCCACGACCAGGAGGAGGCTTTCTTCCTGTCCGACCGGATTATGGTCATGAATGAGGGAAATATTGAGCAGATGGACACCCCCCTGACCATCTACCGCCAGCCTGCCAGCGACTATGTCCGCCAGTTTGTGGTGGAGCAGCTGGACAAGAAGTACCATGACCTACTTCACTATACAGGACGGGACTGCCATGAAAAATAAGACTTTCCAGGGGCTTAAATACCTGGTGCTTACCTATCTTCTGGTGACGGTGGTGTTCCCCCTTCTGTACCTGTTTGGTACCATCCGGCAGGAGCATGCGGCGGCGGTGTTCTCCTCGCCCCAGTTTTTCCCCATGCTGAAAAACTCCCTGATCACCACCCTCAGCGCCACCTGCATCTCCGTTTCCCTGGCATTTGCCCTGGCTTTTGCCCTCCACCGCAGCCGCATCCGGTATAAATCCGTGTTTGTGGTGCTCTTCACCCTGCCCATGCTCATTCCCAGTATCTCCCACGGCATGGGACTGGTGCTGCTGTTCGGAGACAACGGGATTCTTACCAACCTCCTGCACCTGAACATCGGCCTGTACGGCTACAAGGGCATTATCATCGGCTCTGTCCTCTATTCCTTCCCTGTGGCCTTCCTCATGTTCAACGATTCTCTCCAATATGAGGATTTCACCGTCTATGAGGCCGCCGGGGTGCTGGGGATGTCCAAATGGAACCAGTTTGCCGCCATCACCCTGCCCAATATGCGCCGCACCATCGTCTCTGCGGTGCTGGCAGTGTTCACCATGGTGTTTACGGACTATGGCGTACCCCTCATGACCGGCGGCACCGCCATGACCCTGCCGGTGTATATGTACCGGGAGGTCATCGGCATGATGAACTTCTCCGGCGGCGCCGTCATCGGCGTGGTGCTGCTTCTGCCGGCGGTGGCGGCATTTCTCATGGACTTGCGGAACAGCGGCTCTGCCAGCGCTTCCGGCACCGTCACCAAAAGCTTCTGCGTCCCCAAAAATCCCCGGCGGGATGCTCTGGTCTACCTGTGCTTTACTCTGGTGCTGGTGCTTTTGTGCCTGCCCATTGTGGCTTTTGTGTGCCTGAGCTTTGTGCGCCAGTATCCCATCGATATGTCCTTCTCCCTGAACTCCCTCCGAAAGCTCCTGGAGGGCAGTATGGTCATGTACTTCGTCAACTCCATGGCTGTTGCTCTGCTGACAGCCCTGGTGGGTACCTGCCTTTCTTACTTTGCCGCCTACGCCACCGCCCGGTCCGGCAAGTCCATCCCGGGGAAAGTGCTCCACTTTGTGAGCATGCTGCCCCTGGCCATCCCCGGCGTGGTGCTGGGTCTTTCCTACCTGCTGTCCTTCAACCGGATGCCCTTCTACGGCACCATCTTCATTCTGGTGATTGTAAACCTGGTGCACTTTTTCTCTTCCCCCTATCTTCTGGCCTACAACTCCCTGTCCAAGTTCAATCCCAACCTGGAGGATGTGGCCGAGACCCTGGGCATCAGCCGGATGCGGACCTTGTTCCGTGTCTACATCCCCTGCACCATATCCACCATTGTGGAGATGTACAGCTATTTCTTCGTCAACGCCATGATTACCATTTCTGCCGTGTCCTTCCTGGTGAACTTCCGCACCATGCCTCTGGCTCTGCTGATTCCCCAGTTGGAGAGCCAGTCCTTCATCGAAGGCACCGCCCTGGTGTCCCTGCTGATTCTCCTTGTCAACGTGGCAGAAAAGCTCCTGGCCTTCCTTCTGAAGAAAAAACTGGAACAGCCCCACGGCTGAATCCCGCACAAAAAACCGCCCCAAGGAAAAGCTTCCTTGGGGCGGTTTTTGCAGTTGTGAAAAGGCAGACCGATTCCTGGTGCAGGCTCAGGACTGGGTCTGGGACAGCACACCCGCCAGCAGCTGGGCGTAAATGCCCAGGGTCTCCCTGGCACGGCTGCCGAAGGTGTCCACAATCACCTGTAAGTTGTCATTTTCCGTGTGGAGAATCTGACCCAGCTTTTCCGTTTCCTGGGCATCCGCCCCTTCCAGATTGTCCGCCCAGAAGTAAACGTAGGGGATTCCCGGAGCGGCAAAGGCATAGTGGTCGCTTTTCTGGGTCCCGGTGTACTGGGGGAACTTGCTGCCGGTTTCGTTCAGGTGCACATCCAGATTCCTTTCCTGGGCCAGGTGATACACCTCCTGCAAAAATTCCGTCTGGGCCGTGGTGCCGTCATACTGGGTTACACCCCCCAGCACGTAGCGGTAGTCTCCTGCCAGCACCGTATCCACATTCACCATGCACAATATCTTGTCCTGCTCTTCCTGAGACAAGGACTTAACATAATATTGAGAGCCCTCCATTCCCACCTCCTCGGCTCCGAAGAAGATGTACCGGATGGTGTAGGGACATTCCTTTCCGGCCCACCCCAGGGCACTTTCCAGGAGCAGGGAGACCCCGGAGCCGTTGTCGTCTACTCCGTGGGTGTCCATGCTGTCGTAGTGGGCCCCCACCACAATCACCCGGTCGCTTTTGCCAGGAACGGTGAGCAGGATGTTCTGGCTTTTCTCTGTCTCATCGTAGTCCAGCAGCTGATCTGTGAGAGGCTCCATTTCCACCGGCAGGGAGGGGTCCTGGTCAAAGGCAAAGTGCTGCAGCTGAATCTGCTCCCGGGAATAGCCCATGGCTTCCAGGGCCATCACCAGAAACCGGGCGGTGTCCTTCTCCCGGTCTGAGCCTGCCCTCCGGTGGGACAGGTGCTCCTGGATAAATTCCAGATAGGCATAGGCCGGCTCTCCGTAGCCATCCTCTGCCGAAACCTGTTCAAACAAAGTTGTGGCGGCCTGGGGGTCAAAGGCTTCTTCCTTTTGCCCGCCGCATCCGGCCAGAACAAGGCCACAGGCAACGACCAAAGCCAAAATTCTGCTTTTGCTGACATTTACGGTTCCTCCTTGTTGTTGTGTGATTCCCCGCACTGGGGATTGGTCAGAACGAACCGGCTGTCTATGTTTTTCTCTCCCCAGGCACACATGAGCTCCAGAATCTCACTTAGAGACTGGCCCTTGGGGGTGATGGTGTATTCCACCCGAGGGGGCACCTGGGGGTAGACCTGGCGGGTAAGGAGACCGTCCGCCTCCAGCTCCCGGAGCTGGTTGGTAAGGGTCCGCTGGGATACCTGGGGCAGCTGCCGCTGGAGCTGGCTGAACCGCTGGGTTCCGTGGGTGATGAGATGCTCCAGAATCAGGGGCTTGCACTTACCCCCAATCATTTTCAGGGTCACTTCCATCTCACAGGTTACTTCGATTTTCTCCATGGGTCCTCCTATAGTGAAAACTTTTTCACTATGTAAAAAGATTGTGCGTACTTGCCTCCGGGACACCGGGGGCATATAATCTGAGTATACTCCCTGAAAAAGGTTTTGTAAATAGGAGAGACAGCTTATGCACTACAGAGTATTGGGAAGAACCGGCCTCCGGGTCAGTGAAATCGGCCTGGGAGGCGAGTGGCTCAACGGCCTGACTGCCGGGGAGACCCTGGCTATTTTGGACACTGCCCTGGAAAACGGTATCAATTTTATGGACATTTTCATGCCCCAGGCCCCTACCCGGGACCACATCGGTCAGGCTCTTTTCGGGCGGCGGGAGAAAATGATCCTCCAGGGCCACCTTTGCACCGTGTACGAGGACGGTCAGTACACCCGGACCCGGGACATCGAGAAGACCCGCCGGTCCTTTCAGGACCTGCTGGACCGGCTGCAAACCGACTACATGGACATCGGCATGATTCATTATGTGGACAGCCAGGAGGACTTTGACCTGGTGTTCGGCGGCCCGGTGATGGCCTACGCCCGGGAATTGAAGGAGAAGGGCATCATCCGCCACATCGGCATGAGCTCCCACAATCCCCACATCGCCCTCCAGGCGGCCCAGAGCGGCCTGGTGGATGTGCTGATGTTCAGCATCAACCCGGCCTACGACATGGAGGCCGCCGACACGGATATTTATGATTTGATGGACTTCAAGGGCATGGAGAAAAGCGGCCTGGTGGTGGACGAGGCCCGGCAGACCCTCTACTCCCAATGCGAGGCCCTGGGAGTGGCCATCACGGTGATGAAGCCCCTGGGAGCCGGGACCCTCCTGAAAGCGGAAAGCTCCCCCTTTGGGGTGGCCATGACCGTTCCCCAGTGTATCCAGTACTGCCTGGACCGGAACGGGGTCAAGTCTGTGCTGGTGGGCTGCCACACTCCCCAGGAGGTGCTGGAAGCGGTGCGCCACCAGACCTTGCCGGAGGCGGAGCGGAATTATTCCCATATTTTCTCCGCCGGAGCCCCCTTGTCCATGACGGGCAAGTGTATGTACTGCAACCATTGCCAGCCCTGTCCCGCCCACCTGGACATTGCAGCCATTACCAAGTTCCTGGACCTGGCCCGGCAGCAGGACCAGGTGCCGGAAACGGTGATGGAACACTATTGGTCCCTGGATGCCACGGCGGAGGACTGCCTGCAATGCGGCCGCTGTGAGCCCAACTGCCCCTTCGGCGTGCAGATTTGCGAAAACATGAAGAAGGCCCGGAAAGTATTCCGGCGTTGAAGAAAGGAAAGGAAAACATGAACCTGAGAAAACTGGGAAAAACCAACCGGATGGTCAGCGAAATCGGCCTGGGTACCTGGCAGCTGGGCACCCGTTGGGGCGACCCCTTCAATGCAGCCGAGGCCATGAAGATTCTGGAGGCCAGCTATGACAGCGGCATCAATCTCATTGACACGGCGGATATTTACAACGACGGCAACAGCGAAAAGGCCATCGGAAAGTTCCTGAAAACCCACCCTGACCACTTTTTCGTGGTGACCAAGTGCGGCCGGGGCCTGAACCCCCACACCGCCGAAGGCTACACCCCGGAGAACATGGAGACCTTCATTGACGGCAGCCTCCGGCGTCTGGGGGTGGAGCAGCTGGATTTGGTGCTGCTTCACTGTCCTCCTACCTCCGTCTACCACAAGGACAGCCTCTTTGCCGGGATGGATAAGCTGGTGGAGAAGGGCAAAATCGCCCACTATGGCGTAAGTATCGAGAAAGTCTCCGAGGGATTGGCAGCCATGGAATACCCCATCGCCGCCATGGAGGTGATTTTCAATATGTTCCGCCTGAAGCCTGCGGAGGCTCTGTTCCCGGAGGCTCAGAAAAAGGACATCGGCATCCTGGCCCGGGTACCCCTGGCCAGCGGCCTGCTCACAGGAAAGTATACCAAGGACACGGTGTTCGGCAAGGACGACCACCGAAGCTATAACCGCAACGGCGAAGCCTTTGACAAGGGTGAAACCTTCTCCGGGGTGGACTATGCTCTGGGCCTTCAGGCAGTGGAAGCCCTGAAAGCCCTCTTCGGCACCCAGGATTTGATTCCTTACGCCCTTCGCTGGATTCTCATGCACGAGGCCGTCTCCGCCGTCATCCCCGGGGCGAGCAAGCAGGCCCAGGTCCTCTCCAACGTCCGGGCCGCCCAGCTCCCGCCCCTCACCCGGGAGCAAATGGAAGGGGTTGCAGCCATCTACAACCAATACCTCCGCCCCTCCATCCACGAAAACTGGTAAAAAGACTTTCCTTTTCCAAAATTCTGTTTGAAACAGACAGACCAAAGGCCGCAGCCAAAAGCTGCGGCCTTTGTTGCGGCTTCTTTGGAATTACTGCATTCCCTGCTCGTAAGCCTCGATCATCTTCTTGACCATCTGGCCGCCCACGGAGCCGGCCTCACGGGAGGTCAGGTGACCGTTGTAGCCGTTGGTCAGGTTCACGCCAACCTCAGAGGCGGCCTGCATCTTGAACTTGTTCATGGCTTCCTTAGCCTGGGGCACGTTGATGCTGTTGTTGCTCTTCATAGTACTTCTCTCCTGTTTTATAAATTCGGGAAGCAAAGCCGCTTCCCGAAAGAAGCACCTTTGTTCCGCAGACATAGCTTATCCCGAATCCAAAAACCTATCAGAGAAAAAAACAGCCAGCTTATGAAAAATGTGGAAAGTGATTTGATTTGGTCATATTGGCTGGTGGGATTTTTAGGGGAAGATTCCATCCTGTGTTCCTTGAACCCACAATATGTTGGCAATCAATAGTGTGATATGGGAGAGAGGGTAACTGGGGAGCCTTCTGCGTGCTTAACAAGATACATTTGTCCTCTGCTGGTTTTAAATCCGGGACGAAGTTATCTGAAAAAACTGAGCAAACATGATAAACTACTGAACATCCTCTTGCATCTGCTCATTCCGGGAATCTGCTTTTCTCTTTCGGGAGAGCATACAGGTTTCTCTTCCAATCCACAGGAGGCAAAAGGCCAGCCCGCTCAGGCCAATCAGCGTGGGATTCCATTGCTGGATATAACCATAGCCAAAATAACCCATAAGTCGGTATAGAAGCTCAGAATAAATATTGGACGGAAGATACTGTACTAGCAGCAACAATGCATAAAACAAAGCAGCAGCAATCCAATACAGATTTCTTCCTGTGTACATCCAGAATAATGCAATCATCTCAGCGGGCAAAAGGATTATTCTTTGACTGGTTTCCACAAGAAAAGCGTACAACAGCAAAAATACCGATAAAGACAGGAGGGTTACAGCCAGCCACTGGGATTCAACAAATTGAAATGCAAATTCAGGACAAGCTGCCACAGCAGCAGCGGCAAGTTTGACAGCCAGCATCCCTCCGGCAAACAGACCGGCCATATACCCGTTTGTACCTACAACTATCACCACCACCAGAATTTTCCACCAGGTGATTCCGGTTGCGAATGTCAAAATAAGACCCCATAATAACAAGAGAAAACCAACCGTAGATTCGTCTTTATGCATGGCAGATTTTACTGCCTTCCAAAGGCATATGGCCAGGAACCCGTACATACCCAGGGAAAAATTTACCTCGGCATAGGGGAAAAAGGCCAGCTTCCAGAATGCAGCACCCAGAATTGCAAAGAACATACCGATGACTCGGGCTGTCATCTGGTGCTCAATCTGGTATTTGACCCTTTCACCATACCGGATTTTATGTAATTCGGTTAAAACTTGCTCCATGGTCTGGTATCTCTCATCGGGAGAATACCGGATCATTTTCAGAACCATTTCCCACAATTCGTCCGAACCGCAGCAGGGGCGCTGGGGGACGAAGCCTTCGATATACTGGGATTCGCTGTGATGATAACCTTTTGCGTTTGGAAAGCACAGATGGTTCAGAAGGACATAAAGAACAATTCCAAAGGAATAAATATCGGCGGTACAGTCATACCTGTCATTTTGAATCGTCAGGACTTCCGGAGCGCCATAGCCTTTTGTGTAGGCGATTGTGCTGGCAAAGCCATCCTGGACGGTTACGGCGATTCCGAAGTCACCCAGCTTATAGCATTTGTTTTTCTCACTGTAGAAAATGTTTTCCAGCTTCACATCCCGGTGCAGGATATGATTGGCATGGGCATGCTGCAGGCCGCTGCCGATATCCTTCGCCAGCTTTAGAATTTCCTGCTCGTCTCCTTCTTGTAATGCCGGAATCATCATCTGCGGGTGTCCCAAAAGATCATAGCCCATAATGGGAAGCACCTCCTCCATTACAATGAATTGCAGGTGCAGATAATCTCCCGGAGGGGGCGTGGAATCCGCCGACTCGATGACCTCAGTCCTGGTAACCGTATGGGCTCCTTCTATAAAGACCCGCAGTTCCCCGGAGGCATATACGGAGACAATATGCTTTTTTTCCTGAATGTTGATATTCAGAAGCTCCTGTGCCTCCACAGTTTCCCTGAAAGACCGGGAATCGATGGACTTTCCGTTAAATCCCAGAACTTTGATGGCAAAGTCCCCCTCGCCGGTCTTGCGTTTTCTGGCCTTGTATACATCGGCCGTTGCGCCTTTCCCCAGCAGCACAATCTCTCCCGTGTCTGAGACCAGGGAATACTTCTGGAAGGGAAGGCATTGCCTGTCCAACTGCAATAAAATTGCCTCGATATCTTCGCTTTTCCAATTGCTCACTGGGCTGTATCATCTCCTCTCCCTACCAGTTCATCGGTATCTGTATTTTCTGTCTCATCCGGGTATGCCACTTGATACATTACCAGAATAAACACATAACCTAAGACGATGCGTATCAAATGCATACGCTGCAGAATTTCCGGAACCTGCAAAAGATTGGTTTTTTCCAGCGCATACAGCAGGAAGCCGACAACCAGCATAGTAATTGGAAGGATACCATATACACCGGCACCGACTATGGCTTGCAGGTAATTTGCTTTCTCGAGAGACATCGTGATAATCAGGTATCTATATCCCGCCAGCAGAAGAAACAGCAAGCCAAGCCAGCCTAAATCCCAGGAAATCAGGAAGTCTGCCCAGCCAAAATTGCCTGTTGTGACAAGAATTGCAAAAATTGCTGTGGAAGCGGCACCGGCCGCAGTGATTACCGGAAAGCCTGTGACGGTGGCTGTCAGTAAAATGATATGCCCGGCAGTCAGCCCAAGCCGTTGTATAGAGTAAGCAATATATCCCACTACCAATACCCCGAAAATCAAATGAAATTCCTTTAATTTTTGAAGAATTGCTTCAAAAAACACAGCAATGGGCATCGTCCAGAAAAGCCAGTTTCCGATGGCAGGCGTCTCAGGCTGAAAGCACTTTAATATGACCGTCAGGAGTAAAGTCATGGTGATGAAAAACCTTATGTTTGCATCAAGATATATTCGGTCGTTTGCTTCCTGTGCCAACAGTCTCTCGGCTCTTGTGTCGCTGCGGCTGCTTTGGGTGGAAGCGGTCTGGGTCTGCTTGTAAGTGACTGTCTCTTCATCCTCATAACGGAGCAGTTCCGGAGAAACAGGCATATCTTCTGCTTCATACGCATGCTCCAGCTCGGCCAGTGCCTCGGCCATGGACTGGTAGCGGTCTTCCGGATAGAAGCTGCACATTTTTCGGATAACGCAGGCGACGGGGGCAGAGGCATGAATTGGGGCAGGAAAGGCAAATTCCGGGGAATACTGGATTTGCACATTGGAAAAATATCCCTCGGAGCCGGGGAACTTCAAATCGTTAAATAGCAGGTACAAGGTGATTCCGAAAGAGTAGATATCCGCAGTTTCCCGGTAGGAACTGTCGCAGGATTGCTTGATTTCCGGGGCACCGTATCCCGTGGTGTAAATGGCGGTTTTTGCAGTTCCGTCCATGGTATTTTTTGCTACGCCAAAATCCCCCAGTCTGTAGGTGGCAGTCTGCTCATCCCAAAAAATGTTTTCCAGTTTAATATCCCGGTGGAGTATTTTCCGAGAATGGGCAAAATGCAAAGCCTGACCGATTTCCCGGGCAAATTTCAGAATTTCCCCTTCCTGAGTCAAAGCGTCTCTTGTGAGAAAGACATGTTTGAAACGATCTTTTTCCAACAAGGGCAGCAGCTTTTCCATCAATACAAATTGCAGCTTCAGGACGTGCCTGTTGTCATCCTGGATCTCCGTCTGCGACAGCGGGCTGAGAGTCTGCACATTGGTAATGGAGCCGTGGTCGGCGATCCCTACTATCAGTTCTCTTACATCCAGAATATGCATGACATACCGGGATTCCTGATTCAGTGTTCGCTGGATATATATGGTGTCCCAAAAATCCTGGGATTTGGTGGAGTGACGCTGAAGTCCCGTGACTTTCAGAGCGTATTTCTGCTCCGGGTGAGCAATGTTGTACATTTCATAAACAGAGGAGAAACCTCCGCTGCCCAGCAGTCGGAGGTTTCCGTTCTCTATAGAGAACGCAAATTGGGGGAATAAATACTGCGACTCATGCACCGCCAGGAGAATTTTTTCCGTGAAATCTTTTTCTAAATCCTGCATTTGATGAATCTCCTCAAAAATCAGGTGAGCAGAGCGATATGACCGATGAGAAAGGTGACATCGCCCATATAGACGGCAAACCCTCCCGGCTGTGAAATCATGGTTCCTTTTTGCGGGTGCTCCAATGTGACGGAGGCATCTCCGTCGGTGATGACAAAGCGTGTCAGGCCCTTGGAGTCCTGGACGGCATATTCATCCCCAAAATCAAACTCCGTGAACACGCTCCAAATGGTTTTGCTGCTTACCACGGCTTCCGCTCCGCCGCCAAAGACCAGAACATCCCGGTCCTTCAGCAGAATAGGCTTGATTCTTCCCTGAATTCCCACGGATACGTGTTTCCCGTTGTATACGGTGCCGTTTTTTCCGTGATTGTCTACATAGAACCAGCTTCCGTCAATATTTTTGAAATAGCCGTGCTTCCGGCTGACGGTGCTGGAGTGGAGAATAATATCAGGCTCGTTGTCCGCAGAGAGCCTGCCCACGTTCCAGCGGATTTTGTCATCCAGGGAATAGACGTTAAGCATGCCGTTTTCAATTACAATCAGTGAGTGCTTTCTTTTGAGTTTCATCGTTATCCTCCGGTAATTTCGAGATAAAACTATCCAATTCCGGCAAGTTCAGCGTTTCCATCGTGCGCCTTGCGAAAATACTCAGAGCATCCCGGTAAAAATCCGCACAGGTTGTATCCAGAAGATTATTGAGGCTTGCATCTTCCAGGATAAAGATTAACACGCTTTCAATAATATTTTTTGCGCACAGAGGCTCCATATGTGCCAGCTGCAGCATTTCGTCAACCTGCTCGTGGTCCATGCACAGGTATAATCCCAGGATAATGATATTATTTCTGGTGGGATACCATTTGTTCTGGCGGATGGCGTAAACACACTGCCGTAAAGAGGATGGCCAGAACTGAACTTGGGAAGATAGTCCGTTTACCTCAGTGTAAAACTTTACATAGGCATAGAACTTGTGATATGCCATGGAAAAAATGGCGATGTTTTCCGCAATAAACTGCTCCAGCTTATCCTCGGTGTCCATAGTCAGGAGTCGGTCCTCGAATTTTTCCGTGGTGATGTCCTGGGTTTCTCCAGAATTGCTTTTTGTAATTTGCTCCTGGATTCGATTGAGAATATATTGGTATTTTTGGATTTTTTCTTCTTCTTTAAAGTGACTGTTGATTACAAATATGCAGATGCAATCCTCCAGACTTTTGGAGTACAGTGCCGGATAGCGTCCGTAACGCTGGAGCAGCTGGTTGGTGTTCTTGATGTCATAGTTGGCAGCCAAGGCAATACGCAAAAATGTTTCCCGGTTTTTGGGAAGTGCGCCCTTGCACCACCTGTCCACAGACACCCGGCTGACCCCGCAGAGCTCTGCAAATCTGGTTTTGGTGTATCCGGTTTCTTCAAAAATCTCGGCGATTTTTTCTTCCCAGATACTTTTCTGGCTTTTCAGCAGGGGAAGAATTGTCTGGCGCAATTGTTCCACTGTTTCACACCGTGAAATTTCATCATTCAGGTAAATCGTTTCCATATCATTCGTTTCGACCACTGCTGCGCACGCCCGTCCTTTTTTGTTCAATACCGTCAGAAGCTGAAAGATGTGGGAGGGTAGGGAAAACAGGGGGGGACTGCGCAGAGATGGATTTTGTGGGAGTGCAGACTTTCCGGTTAACCATGTGACTGCCTTACAGACAATTGCCGCTGAAGCTTTGAATCGCCTGAAGAATTGTAAGCCTGTCCATGGGCATTTCCTCCTTTCTGGATTCGGTCGCTGCCGATACCTATGCTATCCTACACCAAAAGAAGAGAAATCGCTGTCAGGACAAGTTTACACTTGTCGACACAATACCAATTTATTGTAACCTTTTGGACAGATATTTGCAAGGGTGGAAAGCCCCATAGCATGATTTTCCGAATCAGGAG
>DSLFC04101__coassemble_533_pt1 | contig 24935 bp, 21 predicted proteins | sample DSLFC04101__metabat2_low_PE_008 | metagenome-assembled genome bin DSLFC04101 | reverse complement strand
CCTCCCACAGCTTCTCCACCGCCTGATTCCGGCTCAGCTCCGGGAACAGCTTCTTAGCCCAGGCCACGCCGGGAACGGCAGCAATGCACCACTGCTCCCGGTTCTCCCGCCGCTCCAGGTAAGGCTTGAGAATGGGATAGCGCATCTGCCGGGCCTTGGCAATCTTATCCGTCCGCACACCCTTCAGACCGTCCGGATCTTCGGAGATGAGGTGAATCCGGCAGGGCAGCACCTGGCAGTAATGCTCCTGCCGGGCAGCCACCCAATCCTCCACCTTGCCCATAGTGGAAACGCTCTGGTAGCGGCTGTGGAGTTTTTCCAGAGGCTGATAATCCCACTCCACCGTCACCTTTTTGGCCTTGGCCTTGTAAGCCTCATCCACCACCATGGCCACAAATTCCGGCTGGTCCAGGTCTGCATAGACAATGACCTCCTGGCCCTTCTGAACATTCACGCCGCTGCGGACAATCAGCCGGGCATATTCCCGCAATACTGTTTTTTTCATGGTTTTTTCCTCCTGAGGGCAAACCTGCCTTTTGGTACCAGTATGCCCCATAAAATTCACTTTTTTCAGTTTACCAGATTTTTCCCCCGGCGTCAATCTTTCGATTCTTCGTTGTAATACTGGGCCTGGGCGTTCCACAGGGCGTAGTACTGCCCCGCCTCGTCGGAGAGAAGCTGGGTGTGGGTTCCCTGCTGGATGACACTTCCCTCATGGAACACCGCAATCCGGTCGCAGAATTTGCAGGAGGACAGGCGGTGGCTGATGTAGATGGCGGTTTTATCCTCTACAATCTCATCAAACTTTTCGTAAATCTCCGCCTCTGCGATGGGGTCCAAAGCGGCAGTGGGCTCATCCAGGATAATGAAGGGGGCGTCCTTATAAAGGGCCCGGGCAATGGCGATTTTCTGGGCTTCACCCCCGGAAATGTCCACCCCATCCTTGTCATAGTCCTTGTAGAGGTAGGTTTCCAAGCCCTTGGGCATTTTCTCCAGCCGGTCTCCGAAGCCTGCTTTTTGGAGGCAGTCCTCCGCCCGTACCGGGTCATAGTCCACACATCCCGTCACATTCTGCCCCAGAGGCAGGGCAAAAAGCTGGAAATCCTGAAACACCACGGAGAAGATATTCATGTACTCGCCGTAGTTATATTTCCGGATGTCAATGCCGTTGAGAAGAATCTGCCCCTCCGTGGGGTCGTACAGACGGCACAAGAGCTTTATGAAGGTGGTTTTGCCGCTGCCGTTCATGCCAACTACCGCCAGCCGCTTGCCCACCTCAAATTTCATGTTCACATGGGAAAGGGCGTAGGTTTCGCTTCCGGGATACTTGAAAGATACATCCCGGAATTCCACCTCATACTTCCGGTCCCGGCGCTTTTCCACCGTCAGACTGCCCTGGTACATCCGGTCGGGAATGTCCAGGAAGCGGAACTCCAATTCCAGAAAAGAGGCGTTGTTCCGCATATCCCCCAGGTAGATTATCAGCTTGGATACGCCCTCAGACACCTTGGTGATGGAGGCCACATACTGGGTCACTGCGCCCAGGCCGAAAGCCCCGGCCCAGGCCTTCAGGCAGACGAAGCCGTAGGCAACTCCGGTAAATATCACGGAAACGGCACCGGAGGCGGCACTGTAAAAGCCCATGGCTCCCCGGGCATACCGGGCGAAGATTCCCTTGGAATGGAAGGTATCCTCTTTATTTTGATTGTGCTTCTCGCAGATTTTCTCCTGCTCATAGGTGCGTACATCGGCAGTCAGCTCTCTGCGGAAGCCCATATAGCCAAAGTAGCTGAACAGCCGGTTCCCCAGCCGGTGCAAATCCGCATTTTTGGCCCAATAGCTTTCCGCCTGATTGGCAAGAATGGGGGCAATGAGGGTAATTCCCAGCATCACCGCCACCACCAGCAGCACCACCCAGGGGCTGTTCAGCCAGGCATACTGCACCGCTTCTGCCGGAACAGGGGTAAGGAACAAGGTCAGGGTAAGGGAAATGCCTCCCAGAATCCCCAGCAAGGCGGCGGTTCCTTCCGAAAAATCCTCCAGCACCCGGTAAAGGCCCCAGCCGCCGGCATTTTTATTCTGACGGATGGTATACAGCAAATCTGCATTCTCCGTTTCGTCCAGGTTCACATAATCCGTTTCCAGAATTTTCCGGGTCAGGATATACTCCATTTCAAACCAGCTTCCTGCCCATTGGGTTTCCTTCCACTTTTTCAACAGGGCGGAAACCAGGGCAATCCCGGCGGCGGAGCCCAGGGTCAGCAGAACCCAGAAGCCCAGCTGCCCGGGGTTCCGTCCTCCCGCCAGTTCCTGAATCACCCGGGAGGAAAAATAGATTCCCACGTAGGGGGTCAGGGCCGCCCAGACCCCCTGGAGGGTTTTGGACAGAATCATTTGAGGATGGCTGCGGAAAATATAGAGAAAGCCCCTGCGGTTCAGCCGAAAAGCTTCCTTCCAGGATTTTGTATTATGCTTCTTCATGTTCCCCTTCCCCTTCCTGATAATATTTGCTCTGTACCCCATAGAGCTTGGCATATTTCCCCTCTGCCTCCAAAAGGCTCTGGTGGGTTCCCTCCTCGCAAATGCTGCCCCCATCCAAAAGGATAATCCGGTCGCAGAACCGGGTGGAGGCCAGGCGGTGGGAGATGTAGACCGAGGATTTTCCCCGGGTCATCTCGTGATACTTCTGGTACATATCCGCCTCTGCCAGGGGGTCCAGGGCTGCTGTGGGTTCGTCCAGCACCACAATGGGGCCGTCTTTATACAGGGCTCTTGCCAGCATCAGACGCTGGGTCTCGCCTCCGGAGAGGAGGATGGCCCCTTCGTATACCTCCCGGTTCAAAAGGGTTTCATAGCCCTGGGGCAGGGATTCCACCTTTTCCTTCAGGCCGGCTTTTTCCACGCAGTCTTTCACCTTCTCCAGGCAGATGTCATCCTCCCTCTGGGCAACATTGGCGGCAATGGTTCCCGGAATCACGGAAAAAGTCTGGAAAACTGCGGAAAACAGGCGGTAATAATCCCGGCGGTTATATTGCCGGATATCTTCCCCGTTCAGAAGCACCCTGCCCCGGGTGGGATCCAAAAAGCCGCACAGCAATTTAATAAGGGTTGTTTTGCCTGCACCGTTCAGTCCCACCACTGCCAGATTTTCCCCCGGGTGGAGGGTCAGATTGATATGATGCAGAGTGTCCTTCTCCGCTCCGGGATACCGGAAGGATACGTCCTCCAGACGGATTTCCATTAGCTCCCCCTGCTTCGGGGAAAGAGGCTTGCCATCTTCAAAGCGGAAAGGCTCCGGGTACTCCAGGCACTCCCGCACGGTGGTCAAATCCAGAGACTGACGGTACAGGGTGCTGCAATCCCCCAATATGGCGGTAATCCACTGGGCAAAGCCTCCCACCGCTGTAAACAGCAGCAGAAACTCGGCAACACTTACCTGGCGGTACAGCACCAGCCCGATAAGATAGGCATAGGCGATGCCGTTGCGCAGGAAGGTCAGCACCAGGTCTGCCACCGCTCCCCAGAGATACACCCCCTGGGCTTTCCTGTGAAATGCGGTGTAGGCCCCCAGGGCCTTTTGGTTCAACTCCTCCAGCCAGGGGCGCAGGCCGAAAATCCGAATATCCTTTGCTGCCTGAAAATCCCCTGCCCGTTGGGATATGTAGTACATCTGCCGGCTGTATTCCGCCTCCTCCTCCCGGTGGCGGTAGCCGTATCCGCTCAGGCGGCTGCCAATCAGATAGCTGACCGCCGCTGTCACCAGAATCACCGGAATCAGCACCGGCTCCACCCCGGCAAACAGAAAGCAGTAAACAGCGAAGCCCAGAACGGAGGCGGTTAAATTGGTGAGGGTCGTCCAGACCGCTTCCGTTGCTTCCTGGTTGGAATCGGTAGATTCGCTGGCTTTGGAGAGAATCTTTTGAAACCGGTCATCCTCCCGATTGGGATAGGAGGTTGTGGCTGCTTTCCGGTTCAGCAGGTTGATAATCTCTGAACGCAGGGTAATTCTCCCGAACAGAACATTGGTACTGACATAGTTGGCAGCCGCTGACACCACCATCAGTGCCAGCACGAAGCCTGCCAGGGTTGCTGCCAACTCTGCCAGGCTGCCGTGGCGTTCCACCACCCCCAGGACTGTGGGGGACACATACAGGTTAATGAGGTTCAGGGCTACCGTCAACAGGGCGGAAAGCAAGCCCAGCACCAGGACCTTCTTCTCCCGGGAGGTCCAGGCCAGCTTCACCATAAACCAGCTGTTCTGGGCCATATTGTATTTGGGTTTTTCCTTCTTCACGAAGTTCACCAGCCTTTCTGGGGGTATCTTATCACATAATTTTGTCCCCGGGGAAAACCGGGGACGAATGGTATTATTTGAGGGATGAATTGCAAGGCTGCTCCAGGGGCAGGAGGATTTCCGTGGTAAAGGCGCCGTCCTCGCTGTTGCGGCTGAGGTACCCTCCCAGCCGCTCCACGATGGTATCCATCCGCAAAAGGCCAAAGCCGTGTCCCTCGCCCTTGGTGGAGGGGAAGCGGCCTGCGTGTTTCGGGAGCTTTTTTCCGGCGGTGAGGTTGGTAAAGGAGATATACAGCTGGGTGCCCTTGGTATCCATATACACCCGGATCATCCGCTCCTCCTCCGGCAAAGGGAGGCTGGCATCCATGGCGTTGTCAAAAAGGTTGCCGATGATGCAGCACAAGTCAATTTCCGAGATGGGCAGCTTCACTGGGATATGGGCGTCCGCCACCACCGGGATGTGCTTGGCCTTGGCCAGGGAGATTTTGGAATTGAGAATGGCATCGGTCATGGGGTTGCCGGTTTTGATGACCGTATCCACGGTGGTCAAGTCCTCATCCAGCAAGTCCAGATACTGACAGATTGCCTCCCAGTTCCCGGCGGCGGCATAGGCCTTCATGGTCTGGATGTGGTTCCGGTAATCGTGGCGCCAGCCCCGGATTTGCCGGTACATATTGTCCACTTCCCGGTAATGGGTCTCCACCAGCTCCTGCTGGTAAGAGCCAATTCGCTTGTCGATTGCTTTGGAAAACAGTCCCATACCTTTCACCTCAAGCCGATGATTGCCCGGTTTACCCCTTCATAGGCCCCCCGGGGCAAGGGGATTTGGGTGCCGTCCCGCAGGAGGATTTCCTTTTTGGACACCCGGCTGATTTGGGTGAGATTCACCACCACGGAGCGGCCTGCCCGGTAAAACCGGTCATCCAGCTGCCCCTCCAGCTCCCCCAGGGTCATGCGCACCGTCAGGGATTCCCGGGCGTGGATGGTTACATAATTTCCGTAAACCTCTGCATATCGAATGTGGGGTACCGGGATGCGCACCATCTCTCCCCCGGATTCCAGGCACAAAACCCGTTCGTTTTTGGAAAGCTTCTCCGCCGCCCGGTCCAGGACAGCGTACAGCTTCTCCGGCTTTACCGGCTTCATCAGGTAATGAAGTGCCTCCACCTCGTACCCCTCGCTGATATAATCGGAGTAACCGGTGACAAAGACAATCTGCACCGTGTCGTTCTCCCGGCGGAGCTTTCTGGCCATGGTTACCCCGTCCATTGCTCCCATTTCAATATCCAGAAGCAATATATCAAAGTCTTTATGCTCGGCATAGTGAAAGAGAAATTCCTCCCCGGAGGCAAAGCTGCGGATCTGGAGGGTATGCCCCCGCTGAGCCGCCCACTGCCGGGCAAGGTCTTGTATATAGTTTCTGTCCGCTTCCGAATCGTCGCAGATTCCCACCTGATAAACCATACTTCTACCCTCTGACAAATCAATCTGTTATGAGTATAGCACCGAAAGCCGCTTTTTGGCAACAGAAAAATCGCCGTGGTATGTCCACGGCGATTTTGTTTATTTGGCAGATAAGTCTACCGCTTTGCGCAGGATGGAATAGGCCGGAACCGGGCAAGGCAGCTGCAAATAAAACTGCATCTGGGGCTTTCTGGGCTCTTCCAGAGGATTGCCCTCCAGGTCCTCCATGGTAAAGTTTTTCAGGGGGAAGGGGCGCAGGTCAGGCCCCACCATTTCCAGGGAATCCTCCGCTGTAAACTTGTTGCGCAGGCTGCACAGGGCAAGGCCGTTTTCGTCGCAGCTTTCCACAATGGCTGCCACCTGCCACTGGCGGATGTACCGGGAATTTTCCGTATACTGTCCCGGCTCTCCGTAATAGAAGCCGGTGGAGTAAATCCGGTGGGACACATGCTCCACCTCGTCCCGCCACACCGGGTCAATGGGCTTCCCTGCCGCCACATCGTCAATCACATGGCGGTAAGCCCCGGTGACAATGGCGGCGTAATAGGCAGACTTGGCCCGGCCTTCAATCTTGATACAGTCCACCCCGGCCTCCATCAGATCCTTCAGGTGGTCGATGGTGCACATATCCCGGGAATTGAGGATGTAGGTACCCTTTTCGTCCTCGTACACCGGGAAATACTCTCCCGGCCGCTTCTCCTCCATAAGGGCGTACTGGTACCGGCAGGGCTGGGCGCAGGCACCCCGGTTGGAATCTCTGCCGGTCATGTAGTTGCTCAGCAGGCACCGGCCGGAATAGCTGACGCACATGGCGCCGTGGCCGAAGGTTTCGATTTCCAGCTCCTTGGGGGTTTTCTCCCGGATGGTGCGGATTTCCTCCAGGCTCAGCTCTCTTGCCAGCACCACCCGGGTGGCTCCCAGGTCATACCAGGCTCTGGCACATTCGTAGTTTGCCACGGACTGCTGGGTGGAGATATGCCTCTGGCATTTGGGTGCGTACTTCCCCGCCAGGGTAAAGGCTCCCAGATCCGCCACAATCAGGGCGTCCACCCCGGCGTCCTGGAGCTGCTCTAAATACTGGGGAAGGTTGGCAATCTCATCGTTGCGGGGCATGGTGTTTACCGTCACATGGGTTTTTACCCCATGGGCGTGGGCAAAAGCCACCGCCTGGGGCAGCTCCTCCGGGGAAAAATTCCCCGCAAAGGAGCGCATTCCAAAGTCGGTACCTGCCAGGTATACCGCATCCGCACCGTAGAGAACCGCCATTTTCAGCCGTTCCATATCCCCGGCAGGACTGAGTAATTCTATTTTTTTCATTTAGTACCCCAATGCCTCAACCTTCTGCTCATGCTCTGCCAGAGTCTCGGAGAACAGGTGCTTTCTATCTTCCTTGGAGTAGACATAGTAGTGGAAGTTGGTGTCGTCCGGATCCAGGGCGGCGTAGATGGCATAGATACCGGGGTTGCAGATGGGTCCGGGAGGCAGTCCCTGGTTCTTCCGGGTGTTGTAGGGGCTGTCGAAATCCAGATCCGCCTGGGTCAGCTCCTCCTTCTCCCAGAAATAGTCCCCGATGGCATAGTATACGGTGGCATCGCAGTCCAGACGGGGGTACTCCTTCTGGTTGGTCAGCCGGTTATACAGCACGGAGGCAATCTTGAAGCTCTCTTCCGTGGTAGCCATTTCCTTCTGAACCATGGAAGCCATGGTCACCATCTGGTAAAGGGTCAGCTGGTGGCTGGCGATATACTCGCTGTCATAGCCGTTGCTGGAGAGCATATTGGCGTAGCGCTCCTGCAGGGTCTGGAATTTCTCCTTCATTACATCGGTGAAACGATAGTCGAAGTCATCCAGCATCTTTTCCAACACCCGCTTGGGGTCGTCGTTGGTGTAGAAGTCATAGGTGTCCGGGAACAGGAAGCCTTCCAGGCAGTACTTGTCTCCCCGCTCCACGCCATCCAGGAACCAATACTCCTTCAATTCTCCGTTGGCGGCGTATTCCTCCAGCTCCTTCACGGTGCACACGCCCTTTTCCTCCAGCAAAGCAAAAATCTGGGCACAGGTGTAGCCTTCGGGAATCAGCAAATCTTCCACAATCTCCCGGGATGGGGACTGGGGGGACATCTGCTGAATCAGGGCGTTATAGTCCAGGGAGCTGCTGAGGGTGAAGGTACCGGCGCTGATGTCGTCTTTCTTGCCGGTGAACTCCGCAAAGAACTTGAACACCCCGGGCTGTTCAATGAGGCCCGCATCCGCCAGCTTCTGGGTAATGGCATCGATATTGCCCACATCCGCATCGGAAATGGTGATGGTAGCGGTGGTCTCCTCCTTACCGAAAGCCATAATGTCCGCACACCACACCCACAGGGTATTGCCCAGGGTCACGCCCACCAGCACAATGATGCACAGCCAAACGGCAGTCACCACCAGGTGGGGCAGACCGAACAGGCCGTAGCCCCGCTTTCTTTTGGGGCGGGTCTTGGGTTTAGGCGGTTCCTCCTGCGTCTCTGCCACGGCTTCCTCAGGCTCCCGGGCACCGGTACCCTCCTGGTATGCCGCCGCTTCCTCCGGCACCGGGTCGAACTTCATGGTGTCGGAGCTTTCCCCGCCCATGGTCTTCTGGATGTCTTCCACCACCTGATCCTCGTCCCAGTTTTCCGCCAGGATGGCATCCACCTCCGCATCGCTGGGGTGGGTCAGCCCGGCAGAGGTGATGGCGTGCTCGTCGGCTTCGATTTCATCCAACGCTTCCTGCTCGCCTAAAATCTCGTCCAGCCAATCCTCCGTGGACTGCTGGGAGTCCTTTTTCTCAAAATCCATAATTGCTCCTTTACAGGTGACGGATGACGATTTGCTCCGCCACGGTCTTTGCTGCTTCCTTCCCCTTCAGGGCCTCCACCAGCGCCAGTCCAAAGGGAACGGCACACCCGGCAGAGGTTCCGGTAATCACCTTTCCATCCCGGATGCAGGGTACATCCGGCACCATCACCGCTTCCCCCATGCCGGTTTCACAGCCGGGGTAGCAGGTAGCCTGCCGTCCGTCGGTGATGTGCAGGTCTGCCAGCACCGTAGGACCGGCGCAGATGGCAGCCATCCACTTATCATTGTCCCGGGCAAAGGCAATGGCATCCATGGCCTTCTGGCTTCCCCGGATGGAGGCGACGCCTCCCAGACCGCCGGGCAGGACAATCATATCCATATCCGTCAGATCCATCTCCTCCAAGGTGATGTCCGCCACCACCGGGACCTTATGGCTGCTTACAACCGTCTTTCCGTTAATGCCCACCGTCAGCACCGGGATTCCGGCACGGCGCATAATGTCAAGAGGGGCAATGGCTTCCGTTTCCTCGAAGCCAATTCCCAACAGCATATATACCATAGTTTACGCCTCCAAGCATTTCTTTACACATTGATAAATTTCTTCGTGGATATCCTCTATGGTGCGCATAACTCCATCTTTTACGCAGGAAATCACCTGCCAGTGATAGAAGTCTGCGGCCTGTCTGCCCACTTCCCGGCAGGCGGCAAGGTATGCCGTGTCCTGCTCGTGGATGTCCGCCTGGGTATGGGTGTCCTGCTCCCGGCGGCGGAGAAGCTTCTCCGTAAAGTCCGTGGGTACATCCAGATACAGCACCAAATCGGGCTTGGGCAGCTGGAGTTTCTCAAACTCCAGGTCGTACAGCCAGTGAAGAAAGGTCATCCGCTCCTCCTGGGGCACTTTCACCGTCTGGTGCACCGCATTGGAGGTGGTGTACCGGTCCGACAGCACCAACCCGCCGGAGGTGTACCACTGACCCCAGTCCATTTTGTAGGAGGCATACCGGTCCACCGCAAAGAAGGTGGAGGCGGCATAGGCATTCACGTCCTCCGGCTTGGTGCCAAATTCCCCGCCCAGATACATCCGAATCAGAGCGGAGCTCTCCTGGCTATATCTGGGAAACACCAAATGTTTGAAGCAAACCGCCTCCTTCTCCAGCCGCTCCGACAGAAGCCGGAACTGGGTGGACTTCCCGGATCCGTCCGTTCCCTCAATCACAATCAGTTTTCCCATGTTCTTTGCCCTCCTCTTACTGGAAAGAGGCTATGTAAGCCCAAATTATCAGCTTAAAATATAGCACATTTTTCCCCTTTTGTAAACCGTCCCCGGAAAACCATTGCTGAATTTTCTATGAATGGCAGGAAATCCCCCGGGGCAGTTGCATATTGGGAAAAAATCTGCTAAAATAGCAGAAAAATCACTGTGTATTTACAAAGGAAGTCAGACTATGGAAGAAAATATTCTCTCATTTCAGGATTTGGGGCTTTCCCAGCCGACCTTGCAGGCTCTGGAGCGGCGGGGCTATGGCTACCCCACTACCATTCAGCAGGAGGCCATTCCGCCCCTTATGGAGTGGAAGGATGTGATTGCCAAGGCTCCTACCGGAACCGGCAAGACCTTCGCCTTTGGCATTCCCATGATTGAGCACATTGACCCGGAGCTGCCGGAGGTCCAGGGGCTGATTCTGGCTCCCACCCGGGAGCTGGCGATCCAGATCGGAGATGAGCTGCGGGAGCTGCTCACCTTCCACAAGGGCATCCGTGTTGCGGTGCTCTACGGCGGTGCCGGCATTGTGGGTCAGGCCAAGCAGCTGGAAAAGAAGCCCCAGATTGTGGTGGCTACTCCCGGACGGCTTATGGACCACTACAACCGGAAGAACATCCGGCTGGACAAAATCCGCACCGTCATTCTGGACGAGGCGGACCGGATGCTGGACCTGGGCTTTTTCAAGGATGTGACCCGGATTATTGAGCGGGTGAAGAACCGGAAGAATCTGGGGCTGTTCTCCGCCACCATCTCCCAGGAGGTTATGACCGTGTCCTGGATGTATCAGCGGGACGAGGTGGAAATCACCGTGGAGCCCAAGGAGGAGGACCGGCCGGACATTCAGCAGTTCTCCATTACCGTCACGCCCCTGGAAAAGGCGGAGACCACCCTGCGGCTCATCCGTACCCAGGACTATCACCGGGTGATTATTTTCTGCAACACCAAACATATGTGCCAGCGGCTTTGCGACGAATTCCAGCGGGCCGGAGCCAGCTGCGACTGCATCCACGGCGACATCCGCCAGAGCCAGCGGGAAAAGACCATGCAGCTGTACCGGGATGGAAAGCTGGAAATCCTCATTGCCACGGATGTGGCCTCCCGGGGCATCGATGTGGAGGATGTGGACTGTGTCATCAACTACGATGTGCCTCTGGAAAATGAATATTATGTTCACCGCATCGGCAGAACCGGCCGGGCAAAGAAGAAGGGCGTGGCCTATTCCATCATCGGCAACTTCCCGGAGCAGGCAAAGCTGGATGAGATTGCCAAGTACTCTCATTACCAGATTCAGCCCGTGGTACTCTCTGATGACGGTACTCTGACTCCCCAGGAGGTCAAGGCACCGGTCATCAAGAAGCGGTTCCGTTGACCCCCCTGGAGGAAGGGTTCCTGCTGCTCACCTGTCAGCTGGGAGACCCAAACTGCAAGGTACTTACCACGCCCCAGCTGCGAAACCTCTTTCGCAGCATGGAAGGCCTCTCCCTCCCGGCAGAAGCCCGGGAGCTGGAAGAAAAGGATTTGGGGGCGCTGGGCTGTTCCAAAGAATTAAGCCGCCGGATTCTGGAGCTGCTGAAAAGAACGGAACAGCTCCGGTGGTACTTAAAACAGGCGAAGATTCAGGGCTGCACCCCCATCACCCGGGTAAGCCAAGGGTATCCCCTGATTCTCCGGAAGCGATTGGGGCTGGAAAGTCCCGGCTGCCTGTGGGCCAAGGGGGATGTTTCCCTTCTGGACTCCCCGGCGGCGGCTCTGGTAGGCAGCCGTTCCATTGAAGGGGGAAATCTAGCATTTGCCCAGGAAGTGGGCAGACAGGCAGCCCGGCAGGGCTACACCCTGGTCTCCGGAAATGCCAAAGGTGCAGACCAGGCGGCGCAGGAAGCCTGTCTGGAAGCTGGGGGACGGGTGATTTCCGTCGTTGCCGATACCCTGACGGACAAGGTGTGCCGGGAAGGGCTACTGTACCTGTCTTTGGACAGCTTTGACGCTCCCTTCTCCCCTGCCCGGGCGCTGCACCGGAACCGGGTCATCCACGCCCTGGGGCAGCTGACCTTTGTTGCCCAGTGCAGCCAGGGTACCGGCGGCACCTGGGACGGCACCGTAACCAACCTGCGCCAGAGCCTTTCCCCGGTGTTTTGCTTCCGGGACGGCACCGCCGCCATGGAAGCCCTCCAATCCATGGGCGCCTGGGGTATTTCCCAGGAGGACTTACAGGATTTTTCCCGGCTGATTCCGGGACAATGGAATTTTTTACAGGAATAACCACAACCCGGATGGACCAAGGCCTAAGGCTTGGCACAAAGGCTCCCTTGCAAAAGGGAGCTGACAGGTTGTAAGCCGTGGCTGAGGGATTCACGGCAGGCACCCCATAAACGCAAAACCCGATGTGGAACGGCTAATCCAGCCGAAAACCTTTCCACATCGGGCTTTTTATACCTTAAAGTGCGTACCGTGAATCCCTCAGTCGCCTTCGGCGCCAGCTCCCTTTTGCAAGGGAGCCTTTACACCCCGGAAACCGTATACAGCACAGCTACATTAGAATTGGATTCAACACTTACCGTTTCTCTATCTGAAAGCAAAAGGGATTGACAATATTCTGGGCTCCAAACACCTTCACTGCCATCCTGAACATCGCTTTTGCGTGAATCCGGTCGTGCCAGAGAAAGCGGCGGAGGACTTTGGGAAGTGACCATTCCTCTCCATAGCTTCCCGCAACAACCCTGTTTTGGAGAAAATCGGGCATGGCTTCCAGCGCCTCGAACCCCCGTTTGCGGCACGAAAATATATCCCCATCATTGTCAGCAGGCACCTCTATCTCCCCGAAATAATATGCGTTAACATTCTTTGTATGCTGGTACATCTCCTCTGCGGAGCGGGGAACCTGACCGTAAAAGGTCTTGCGTTGGGCAATGGCCACCGCGTTTTTGTCGGGAATGGACTGATATAAGGCAAGAAAATCCTTTGCAGACTTCAGCGCAAGCTCTTTCAGCCTTTCATACGCTTCTGCCGTCAACGGTTCTTTTTCCCTTTGAAAAAGAACATCGGAATCCGCATCTTTGATGTCCAGATTGGAACTTTTTTCCTGGACAATGGCGATTTTCATATCGTCGTCAATAGAACCACCGCACCATTTAAGATATAACGCAATTTCCCGGGGCATTTTCCCGACAGCCGTTTTCAAGCTCTCTCCCCGGGTATATGCGCCGGGGTAATCCACCGCATACAGCAACGTGTCCTTGCCGTTATGTTCCCAAACACAGTTTACGGTCATATTCTCGCTCCAATCAAACTTTATCTTTAGAAGGGAGAAGTCGGTGGACTTCTCCCTTTTGATTATTCAAAAGCTTTTGCACAGGCCACGGCTTTTTGCCAGCCGGTGAGGCGGGTTTGGCGCTCCTGCTGGGTAATCTGGGGGGCAAAGACCCGGTCGCAGCGCCAGTTTTTCTCAATCTCCTCCAGGCTATCCCAATAGCCAACCCCCAGGCCTGCCAGGTAGGCAGCGCCCATGGCGGTGGTTTCCACGCAATGGGGCCGCTGCACCGGGGCGCTGCACAGATCCGCCTGGACCTGCAACAGATAGTTGTTGGCGCTGGCGCCGCCATCCACCCGCAGTCCCGGGATGGCCATGCCTGCGTCCGCCTCCATGGCCCGGAGCACATCCACCATCTGATAGGCGATGGAATCCAGGGTGGCACGGATAATATGGTATTTGTTCACCCCCCGGGTCAGTCCCACAATCACCCCCCGGGCATAGGCATCCCAATGGGGTGCCCCCAGTCCGGTGAAGGCCGGGACCACATAGCAGCCGTTGGTGGAGTCCACCTTGTTGGCCATATACTCCGAATCCCCGGCAGACTCCAAAAAGCGCAGCTCGTCCCGGAGCCACTGGATGGCCGCCCCGGCCACAAACACGGAGCCTTCCAGGGCGTAATTCACCTTACCGTCAAGGCCCCAGGCGATGGTGGTCACCAGGCCGTTTTGGGAGTCCATGGGGGTAGCGCCTGTATTCATCAGCAGGAATGCGCCGGTACCGTAGGTGCATTTGCACTGTCCCGGATGGAAGCAGGTCTGACCAAAGAGGGCAGCCTGCTGGTCCCCCGCTGCACCGGCAATGGGGATGGATGCTCCCAGAATCCCCGGATCTGTATGTCCGTAAACAGCGCTGGAGGGCACCGGCTCCGGCAGCATGGATTTGGGGATGTCCAGAAGCCGGAGAATCTCCTCGTCCCAGGTGAGGGTATGGATATTGAACAGCATGGTCCGGGAGGCGTTGGTATAGTCCGTCACATGGACCTTGCCCCCGGTGAGCTTCCAGATGAGCCAGGTCTCCACCGTGCCGAACAGCAGCTCCCCGGCCTGGGCTTGCTCCCGGGCTCCCGGCACATGGTCCAGAATCCACCGCAGCTTGGTGGCGGAGAAATAGGGGTCCAGCACCAGGCCGGTTTTCTTCCGGAAGAAATCTTCATAGCCCAGCTTTTTCAGCTCCTGGCAGTGGTCTGCCGTCCGGCGGCACTGCCACACGATGGCAGGACACACAGGCCGTCCGGTAAGGCGGTTCCACACAATGGTGGTTTCCCGCTGGTTGGTAATGCCGATGGCCGCCACATCCCCGGCGGCGATTCCCCCGTTGCTCAGGGCCATTCTGGCCACCTCTACCTGGGTAGCGTAAATCTCCTCCGGGTCATGCTCCACCCAACCCGGCTGGGGGAAATACTGGGTAAATTCCTTCTGGGCCATTGCCACAATTTCCCCATCTTTTCCAAAAAGAATACACCGGTTACTGGTGGTACCGGAGTCCAAAGCCATAATATACTTGCCCATAGGGATTCCTCCTGCCTTATTTCGGCTGCTGCCGTTTTCATGGCTCCATCATATCACATAGAAAGAGATTATACAAGGGCAAGTTATTTGTGAAAAATGACCTGCCGAAGCAGGTCAACCTCCCCAAAAGTTATAAACTTTTGGGGAAAAGTTTTTCAGTCTGCTGCGCGCATAATTTGTCCCCTTTGGGGACAAATTCCACACTTGCAGCCTGAGATGTATTTTCTGCCAGGTACACGCCCCGGCAGAAAATGATTTAATTTTCTTTGCCGCCATAGGCGGCAAACTCTGCGAGGCTTTCAAAATAGCAAAATGACCTGCCATGGCAGGTCATTTTGTGTGGTTACAGGTTTTTGAGAACCTCCAGTAGGAACTTCCAGGTGCGCTCTGTGGAGGCGATGTTCAGCCGCTCCCGGCTGGTGTGGATGTCCTGCATCTCCGGGCCGATGGACACGCAGTCCAGTCCCGGCAGCTTCTCGCTGAGGAGGCCGCACTCCAGTCCGGCGTGGATGGCCTGCACCTTCGGCTCCTTGCCGAACATCTGCCGGTAGGTATTCACCATAACCTCCCGGAGGTTGGATTCCTTCCGGTACTCCCAGGCGGGATAGTCGCCGGATTCCTCGCACTGGGCACCGTGGAATTTCGCCAGCTCCTGGAGCCGGTCCAGCAGCTCCCGCTTCTCCTGGTTGACGCTGCTGCGCACGGAAAAGTCCAGATGCAGCCCCTCCTCCAGCTTCAGCACGCCCAGGTTCAGGCTGGTCTGGGGCAGGCCCTTTATGTCCTGGCTCCAGGACTGGACACCGTTGGGGGTGCTGTTCAGCAGGGCAATCACCCGGGCGGTATCCTCCGTACTCAAGCCGTTGCCCCCCAGGGCATCCACATTGTCCCCGTGGATGGAAGCGTTGGGCTCGTCGTACTCCCGGCGAATCTCCTCCTGGAGCTCCTGGGCAATGTCATTGATTTTCTCCGGGTGCATCCCCAGGGTTACCAGGGTGCACTGACAGCGGTTGGGAATTACATTGTCCTTGTCGCCGCCGGAGAGCTGGGTCAGGCTGATGGGCATAGTCTTCTGAATCCGCTCCAGAAGCAAGCCCATAACCTTATTGGCGTTGGCACGGTTTTTGTCAATCTCCACACCGGAGTGACCGCCCTGCAAGCCCTCCACCACCAGGCGGACACAGGGACCGTAAATGGCCCGGCGCTCCACCGGCAAAGTCAGGTGGGCTCTGGCACCGCCGGCGCAGGATACGGTGAACACCCCTTCATCGTCGGAGTCCAGGTTGATGAGGGTACGGCCCCGAAGCCCGGAAAGGTCAATATCCGCAGCGCCGAACATTCCCGTTTCCTCGTCCACGGTGACAATCACTTCCAGCGGGGGGTGAGGAATGGTCTTGTCCGCCAGCAGAGCCATGGCAAAAGCCACCGCAATGCCGTCGTCTCCTCCCAGGGTGGTGCCCTTGGCGAACACCCACTCTCCGTCATGGGTCACATCCAATCCTTCGGTCTGCATATCAATGGGGCAGTCTGCATCCTTCTGGCATACCATATCCATATGCCCCTGGAGCACCACCGGGGGATGATCCTCATACCCGGCAGACCCCTCCTGGAACAGCAGCACATTGTTGAGAGAATCCTGAACATAGGAAATCCCCTGTTCCTTGGCAAAGGCTACCAGATAGTCGCTGATGGCCTTGGTATTGCCGGAGCCGTGGGGAATGGCACACAGGGCCTCAAAATAGCCCATAACCGCCTTGGGCTCCAGCCCGGCTAACTTAATTGCTTCCATAAAAACGCCTCCATTTTGTGGTAAAATGTCTTTTTTCGGGGCAAACCCCGGATAACAAAAAGACCACAGAAGAAAATCTGTGGTCTTTGTTTGTCAGATCAGGCTCAGGCTCAGAGCCAGCAGAATCCACACCAGTGCAATCCACTTGGTAGAAGTGGCCAAAATCTTGTCCAGGCCGCCGGTCTTGTTCTTGTTCATGTAGGAGTTGCTGTTGCCGGTAATGGCGCCGGACAGGCCGGACTCCTTGCCGGACTGCATCAGCACAACCACAATCAGGGCCAGGCTGGCAATCAGCTCCAGAACAATGAGAACAATCTTCAAAACTTCCATTTCGTAACCTCCCTCCCACAGCAGTCACACCCTTTGTGGGGAATGTTTCGTAATTTCACATCCGAAAAACACGGATTCACAATAAGCCCATACATTATAGCACAGACTTTTTCAAATATCAAGGGGAAACCCGGGATATTTTCGATTATTTGGTGACCCAGTTTCCGGTGGCGGCGCAGGTCAGGTAGGCGTTGATAAAGGGGTCCAGAGCGCCATCCATGACTGCGTTGACATTGGAGGTTTCGCAGCCGGTGCGGGTGTCCTTCACCAGGGTGTAGGGCATAAACACATAGTTGCGGATCTGGCTGCCCCACTCAATCTTCTGCTGCACGCCCTTGATGTCGGAGATTTTCTCCAGGTGCTCCCGCTCCTTGATTTCCACCAGCTTGGAACGGAGCATCCGCAGACAGGTTTCCTTGTTCTGGAACTGGCTGCGCTCTGTCTGGCAGGACACCACAATGCCGGTGGCCTTGTGAATCAGACGGACGGCGGAGCTGGTCTTGTTGATGTGCTGACCGCCGGCGCCGGAGGAACGGAACACCTGCATTTCGTAATCCTCGGGACGGATGTCCACATCCTGGCTGTCGTCCTGGATTTCGGGAATGACCTCCACCGCAGAGAAAGAGGTCTGCCGCCGGGCGTTGGCATCAAAGGGAGACACCCGCACCAGGCGGTGCACGCCGTTCTCCCCCTTCAGGAAGCCATAGGCATTTTCACCCTCAACGAGAATGTCCGCAGACTTGAGGCCTGCTTCTTCTCCTTCCAGATAGTCCAGAATCTTGTAGGTGTAGCCGTGGGCTTCGGCCCAGCGGGTATACATCCGGTAAAGCATCTGGCACCAGTCCTGAGCCTCGGTACCGCCGGCACCGGCGTGGAAGCTCATGAGGGCATTGTTCTTGTCATACTGGCCGGTGAGCAGGGTTTCCAGACGGCACCGCTCCATATTTTCAGACAGCTTCTGGAAGCCTTCCTTCAGCTCCGGAAGCATGGAATCGTCGTCCTCCTCCGCTGCCATTTCGCAAATGGTCATCATGTCCTCCCAGGAGCTGACCATGTTCTTGTAGCGGCTGAGCTTGTTCTCGATGGTCTTGGTCTTCATCACCACCTGCTGGCTCTTTTCCGGGTTGTCCCAGAATCCGGGAGCCTCCTGCATGGCGTGAAGCCGCTCCAACTCGTTTTGGAGCCCTTCCAGATTCAAAGAGCCGGCCAAATCATCCAGGGTGGGACGGATTTCGCCCAGCTTCTGCTTATAGGTATCAAATTCAATATTCATGCCATTACTCTCATTTCCTAAAAATTGCATACTTTTGGATATTATATCCCAAGAATGTCATTCTGTAAAGTAGAAAATATAAAAAAGAAGCACCGCAAAAAGCGGTGCTTCCCGATTTGTTCCCCTTCAACGCCCGAACCCGCCGTTTCATTGGTTCATTCCATCATGGATTGGCTGTCAACCGTCTGGAGTATCCCATCCTGGAGCAAATAAATGGTATCGGCAGAGCGGGCGACCTCCATATCGTGGGTAATGAGGATTACGCCCCGGCCTTTTTCGTGCTCCCGCCGCAGCAGCTGCATAATCAGGTCCCGGTTTTTGGGGTCCAGGTTTCCTGTGGGTTCATCCGCCAGAATCAGGCAGGGGTCCAGAATCAAGGCCCTTGCGATGGCCACCCGCTGCTTTTCTCCGCCGGAAAGGGTGTTGACCCGCTGGCTCAGCAGAGGCTGCAAATCCAGCAGCTCCACCAGTTCATCAAAATCCTGCACGGCATTGTGCTTGTTATACAGCAGGGGCAGGAGAATGTTTTCCTTGCAGGACAAGGTGGGAATGAGATTGTAGGACTGAAAGATAAATCCGATATTCTCCAGCCGCAGGCGGGAGTAGTCCACCCCGTTGACAATGGGTATTCCATTAAAAATGTACTCACCGCCGCTGCAGTTCTCCAGCAGACCCAGGATGTTCAGCATGGTGGACTTGCCGGAGCCGGATTTTCCCACGATGGTCACATAAGAATCGTTGGTCACTTCCAGGTTCACATCCACCAGCACCGGGCGGGTATAGGTTTTTTTGAGATGGCGCAGTTCCAAATGGAGTTCTTTCATTTGTCATCCCCACCTACCACCACTTTATAGCCGCTGTCGAACCACTGGCCTTCCTCAATTCCGCTGACCACCGCCATGGCTGCATCGGAATAGGAGATGGTGACCTTCTTTTCCTGAATCAGGAAACCGTCCTCCGAAACCTGCCGGACATACCAGGGCTCCTCCTCGCCCTCTACCTTTTGGTAGATGCAGGAAATGGGCAGTACCAGCACCTGCGGATAGCCGGTCCCCAGGAAAATCGTCAGTCCTTCCTCCGTGTCTCCATAGGTATCCCCTTCCCGGTCCAGGGAAAGGAGAACCTTTGTGGTTCCGTCGGGATTCTTTCCTTTGGCAATGTGCTGGATGGTCACTTTCGTTCCGTCCTGCAAAGACAAGCTGTCAGGGAATTGCTTCAAGGAAGTCAAAGTTCTGTCTTCCACCGAGCATTCCAGCACCAGGGGGGTGAAGCAGTCCACCATGAGATAGGCATCCGAGCCGGAGGCATTGATGTTGCTGATGATGCCCTCTACCGTGGAGATCACTTCCTCTCCACGGTAATAGCCCAGCACCTGACCAACCTGAATCTCATCCCCCTGGGAGACCGTCCAGCGAATGTCATAGGGCGAGAAATAATCCAGTTCCATGAATGCCACCTCCGTGGAGGCAAAGGTACCGGAGACGGTAACATACAGGTCAATGTCCATCCGCTGGGCCTGGATTGGCGTTCCGATGGAGCTTTGCCGGATCACCGGGGATTCCGGCGGTTCATAAGATTTCATTTCCTCCGAGGAAATCCGGTAAATCAGTCCCAGAGGCAATACCAGCAATGCAAAAATCAGCACCCAAAAGAGTACCTTCAGCAGTTTTCTTCCCATAGCTCATTCTCCCCCCAGTTCCTTGGTCAAATCAATGGTTACAGTATAGGTATCGGTATTGTTTTCCGTCAGGACAAAGGTCATGGTTTCCGGCTCTCCGATTCTTTCCAGCGTTTCTTCGGTCATGCCCACATATAGAGTATAAAGGGCGTAACTTTCGCCCCGAACTGCACATACTGCCGTCAGGTCCACAGCCACTCCATTTACCCTGCAATCCGAGCCCACAAAATCCACATTATCTTTATCCAGGTTTTCTATCAGGAGTGTAACCTCCCACATGGGGGACCAGGTGAAGGCAACCAACCTGCTGTGGGGTTCGGTTTCAAACGCCACTGCATACAGCCGGGCCCTGTCCGTCTCCAGCAGGAGGGTTTCCGGAAGGGTGGGAGATGTCACCGCCTCCTCTCCCAGGGGGTAAATGCAGGTGTACTCCTCCGGGATGAAGGGCTTTCCATCCTGGTCTGTTGGGAGCTCCCCATCCCGCATGGGGGTGAGGATAAATTCGATGGAAGTGATGTCCTCCCCGGTACTGGCCTGGATTCCCCATTCCTCCAGTGCTTCCCAGGGAACAACCCAGGCAAACTCCCCGGCCTCCCCCGGTTCCAGATGTATGGAAAAGTCCAGCTCACCCCCCAGAGCCATTTGATTCCAATACGGATTTCCCATAACCAAATCCAGCACCTGATCGCTCCGGTTCTGGGCAGAAAACCGGAGGGTGTAGGCAAAATCGTCCCACTCTGCCCCTGTGACAGACAGGGCGTAATCCTCCGTATCTGCCACGGTCACGGTCTCCAAGGGGATTTCCCGGGTCTGGGGCAGGGGCCTGGGCTCCGGCTGCTCCCACCCGGCGCTGTAAGCGTAATACGCCCCAATATCCAGGCCATCCACCATCATGGCATAAAGCTCATAGATATTCCAGCTCTGAGAAATTGCGGCAAAGTACCACAGCCGCTGGGTCAGGCCCTCCACCTCCCGCTGAATCAGGATGTTGGCATCCTCGCAGTAACCCACGGTCTGGTTTGCCTGGGTTTTCAGGGTCACCGTCAGGGATGCGGAGGTGTTGGCAGGAATCTCTATGGGTGTGCTGCCGTCCCAGCTCCGGGTATCCCCGCCAACGGAGACCTGAATATCCAGGATCTCTCCTACAATGCCATACAGAGCCAATTCCGTCAATGTCTGGGGTGTATCCTCCGAGGCAATTTTCATAGCCTCCAGAGTGACAATTCCATCTCCCCAATAGGTGGGGCGGGCATCCGAAAGCCGCCCGGCATAAACATCCTGGCAATTCCCTTCCGCCGGATATTGATCCCAGCCCTTATCATGCACATTCAGAGTTCCCACAGCCACATCCATTTCCACCCCGTCAATGGAGAAGGGGATCTCCTCATAGCGGGCCGCTCGGTTGTTGAATGTTGCCGTCAGATCGTTGGTCACCCAGTAGCCATAAATCTGGGGAAGGTCCTGAGGGGTGAGCGCTTCGTAATCCTCCAGATACATGGTTTCATAGGCTGCCAGCTTTTCTTTGGCAGCCTCGTCCCCTCCTTGTGCCGCCTCCTTCAGGGCAGCCATCTCCTTCCAGTCCATACCACGGTAGGTCTGGTAGAGCCAGAATGGGAACTGGGTCATCCACTCCTCGCTGCACTGGGTTTGCATAGATTCCCAGCCTTCCGCAATCATACACCAGACCTCGGAATCCTGCTTCAGGGGTTCGCCGGTCAGCAGCATATAGGTCAGCCGGGTATCCATAACGGGGCAAAGATCCCACTCCCCCTGGCTGGAGATATTGATATAATAGGAAAAGTCTCCGTCCGTTCCCTCCAGACCGGCATTGCCGCTGGGGGTGGTTTCCTGCTCTTCCCCTGTGCAGCCTGCCAACAACAGCACCAGCAGGCAAAGCAAACACAAAAGCCTCTTCTTCATGGCGCACCTCCTTATTCTGCCTTCAGGTAATCGATCACCTGCACCTGGGTAGACTTGTAAGCAAAAATCAGGCTGAAAACCACCGTCAATGTCACGGCGCAGGTAAGGAAAATCCCCATGGAATAAGGGCTTAGATACAGGGTATAGGTTTCGTACAAAAAATCGGTTTTCCCCCGGGTATTCTGCACCACCAGGCGGTAAATCAGCCCCGCATCCACCACCAGCGCAATGGAAATCAGAATATTGACCACCATCACCGTGATGCTTTCATAGAGGAACTGGCGGACGATGTGAAAGCTGGAGGCTCCAATGGCCCGCTTCACACCAATCTCAAATTTCCGCTCGCTGAGGGCATTGCTAAAGCTGGAATACAGATTGATGCCCAGAATCAGCAGCATGGCGCAGGCAATCAGCGCCTTCGTCCCCTTCTGGGTCTGGATGGATTCCAGCACCGAATCCTGCCAGCGGTACACAGAGTCTGCCAAGGCTAAATCAAAGCCCAGGTCCGTTGCCAGCTGGTATAGCCCCTGGGGATTTTCCGTGTAGAACACCGCATACCGGGATGGGCGCAGCATGGAAATATCCTGGGGGGTCAAGCCGGTCATGGGCAGAAGAATCAGGGGAGAATAATCGCTGTAATTATAATCCAGCCCCTCTTCGCTCTCTGTGAAGAACGGGCCGCCCCGGTCAATCAGTCCCACGATTTTCACGGTCATTTCCAGGCAGGCATTTCCAGACCCAGAAAACCGGAAGGTGTAGACCGGTTCCTCCAATTTATCCAGCCCCAGGGCATAATAGCTTGCCAGGTCCAGAATCGCCTCCCCCTGGTGTAAATCCACATAGTCATGCGTCTGGCCATCCAGCCATTGGATGAGACAGGACTCCCCGAAAAAACGGAAAAACTCCCAGACATACCCGGAAAGAAATTCAGCTCTTATTTCCCTTGCATGCAGGGTATTGCCGGCACTGGTAATATACTCTCCGTCGCTCATGTGTATCCAGGTACTGTATACGGTATAAAAGCAGGTATCCTCCATCTGGGCAGCCTTCTCCAGCAGGGTGTCAAAGCGCTGGGGATTGTCCATATCCTGCACTCTCAGATTTCCACGGTTAATCTGAAAGATATGCTTATTGGCGTTGTAAACCTCACTGTCTACCAGGCCCAGATAACCCAGCAGCAGGGAGAAGGACAGAACAATGGTGACGCTGAGGAGCATATAACTGCGGAGAGTCCTGCCCACCATTGTCAGACTATGGCGAAAAATCCGAAAGCTGTTTTTCATACTTCACCTCCCAAGGGGATATGGGGCGGTCAGGGATTGGCCTGAGTGTTTTCCGCCCTGCTGCGGTGGACACTGTCCATCACATAGTAATAGTCGTTAAAATAGCTCTCCAGGCTCATGCCGTCCAGCCCCAGGGCGTACAGCAGCCATATATCGTTGTATTTCCGATACAGAATCAGATCATTTCCCGCCTCCCAATGACTTCCCTGGCAGTCAAATTCCAGCACCGGATAGAGCCTGCTGTGGTAGTTGATTTCCTGCATCCGTGGGTCCTGCACCGTAAAAAACAAGGTCACATATTTCCCCTGCTCCACATAAATGGGGGTCGTCCCATCCCAGGGGATTTCCACGCCATTTCTGCTATAGGCATTGTCGATGCTGTCGGTCAAAAGAACCGTCACATCCAGCACCTCTGCGGTGGACATGGTGTTTTCCCAGTAATCCAACCCGGTAAGGGTCAGGGACTCCGCCGCATAGTAGACTGCACTCTGGCACTCGGCAATTCCCTCCCCATAGGGGAAGGTGGATATCCAGTAAGGAGGGGAGCCCACCGAGTTCAAATATTCGTAGGCATCGCCGCAATCGGGCGTGGGCCTGAGAACCACCTGACCAATGTCCACATCGTGGACGGTATCACCTGCACACTGGTGAAGGTTTCCTCCTGAGCAGCTTCGCTGAACCAAATTTGAATGGTATATTCAAAGAACCGGGGGAGGTCCGATGCCTTCAGCCTCATATAGTCCTCTACATACACTGTGGCTCCGTTTTCATAGGCCGTCCCGACAGCCTTCAGCTGGTCGAAATCCACCTCTCCATTTTCGTATTGATCCATGGCGGCAAAATAGTCTGCGAAGGCCTCCCCCAAGGTCTTCCAGTCCATCCCGGCATAGCACTGGTAAAGATACAAGGGAAAAGAGCCCGCATCCGTCACCGTGACCTGCCGCACCCCATCCACCTCCTGGATTTCGTAGGTACTCAGGGATCTATCAGTTTCCTGTTGTACTATATCCACGGTGTAGGGGGTTTGAATGTCCAGGGAGACCTGGATGGTTTCCGGGTCGATTTCCTCCCGGCTCAGGAGCGTGATTTCCGTACAATACATCCAAGATCCCTGGGCATAAAGGTCATAATAGTCATTTCCTGTGGCAAAGTAGATGTCGCAGGGGTTCTCCCCCACCAGCACCTCCGCCGGATCCCGCTCTTCCGGCGCATCTTCCCCACATCCTCCCAGAAGGAGCACCGCCGCCAGCAATCCGGCGGCAATCGCCGCAAACTTCTTCATTTTCCCGCCTCCTTGTATGGTATGGATATAAAAAAGCCTGGAGGAGCCGCAAACACGGCTCCTCCATTGACTTGATTTAGATAGTAGGGGCCGCAGCAATGGTATCGCTGTCTGTACTCACAGGTTACATGCTGCACCCAATGGGCAGGTCAAAAACTGCAAAATACCGCCTGTACTGCTCCTTCGTTTGTTTAACTATAACATTAAATTCTGCTTCAGTCAAGTATCAATTCACAAAAATGACAAAATTAAGAAGCAGGCATTTTCGCCTGCTTCTTCAACGCTCGCTGGGTCCTGCCCATTCCTCATCGTAAATGAGGTCTTCCAGATCTGCATTGGGGTCCTGTGTTTCTCTCATCACGGATTCTCCTTTCCATAGCACTCACAACAGTATATGGCAGGAGCTCGAAAAAAAGTGTCTGGTTTTGGTTGACACATAAGATTTTTTCCGTTAGAATAACTTTTACACGCTGGGCTTTTCATCCCCGGCTGTCCATCTGCCTCCTTAGTTAAATGGATATAACAAACCCCTCCTAAGGGTTAGTTGAGGGTTCGATTCCCCCAGGAGGTGCCAGCGGTGCAGGTTTCGACCTGCGCCGCTTTTTTGCAGTAAATAAGCCGCCGTGCTTCTGCTTTTGGCAGGTGCATGGCGGCTCTTTTTATGCTTCTTTCTTCTTCCGGGTCAGGAAGATTCCTGCCAAGAGTCCCAGGACGGCGATGGGAGCC
>DSLFC04101__coassemble_395_pt1 | contig 33276 bp, 34 predicted proteins | sample DSLFC04101__metabat2_low_PE_008 | metagenome-assembled genome bin DSLFC04101 | reverse complement strand
TTGCCGGAGCAAGAAAGTACGGCCCCGCTGGCAAGCGCTTGCAGAAAGCCGATTGAAGAAGAAATCAAAAGGTTCTAACCGGGTGACGATGACCACCAGCAAGTACCGCCCCATTATGAAACCGGAACTGCACCGCCCGCTGGCTCCCTCAGTCACCTGCGGTGACAGCTCCCTCCCGGAGGGAGCTATTTTCCGTCAGCTTTTACGTTTTCACATTGGATTTTTGCGAATCGGAAGTGCCTGCTGTGGAATCCCTCAGTCAAAAATCAAAGATTTTTGCCAGCTCCCTTTAGCAAGGGAGCCTTTGGTGCAGGCCTTGGGCTTTTCCCTTTTACGCACCCAATATCATCTCGTTGTCGAAGTACAAGCCGTCAATTTACGGCTTACACCGTACCAGCTCCCTTTTCAAGGCAGCTTTTTTGTATCGCAAATAGAGAAAGGCTCCCGAAAAGGGGAGCCTTTCTTTGATTTTTATCCCTGATTGCCGGAGAGAATCTGAGCCAGCTCGGAATCGGTGTCCAGAATCACCGTTTTCTGGTCGCCGGTGAGGGTCTGCTTCAGGGCATCCAGAGCCAGAATGAACTCATAGAAGTCCTTCTTCTCCGGGGTGTCGTAGGCGGCAGCCAGCATCCGCATGTACTCTGCCTCGCCCTCGGCCTCCAGCTTGGCGGCCTCTGCCTGGGCGTTGGATACGATGATGTTCACCTGTTTATCCACATCGTTGCGGATGATGTTTGCCTCATAGTTGCCGTCGGCGGTGTACTTTTCCGCCATCTGATTCCGCTCGGAAATCATCCGGCCATAAACCGCATCCAGATTGGACTGGGGCAGATCAAACTGCTTGATTTTCACATCCTCCACATGGATGCCGTAGGATTTTGCCACTGCATCCACCTGGGCGGCGATGCCCTCGTAAATCTCATTCCGCTCGGAGCCGTCGTTCATATTGATAATGTCCGACTGGGCCAGGGTGCTCATCACATTTTTCAGCACATTGTAGGTCATGGCGTTGAGCCGCTCCTCCGCCTTGGCGGTGGCGCCCAGAGCCCGGTAGAACTGCTGGGGATCGGAGATGTTCCACAGCACATAGCAGTCCACGGTCATGGTCTGCTTGTCGGAAGTGAGCACTTCGGAAGGGGGAATGTCGTAAAACTGGGTGGCTTTGGAGTAGTACTTCACAGAGTCCACAAAGGGGAGCTTGAAGTGCAGGCCCGGCGTGTCCACGGTATTGACGATTTCGGAGAAGCGAAAGGTGCAGGCTGCGGTGTTCTCTCCCACCACATAGATGCTGGAAAAAGCGACGATCAGCAACAGCACGATTACAACCGCCAGTATGATTTTCTTTGTCATGTTATTCACCCTCCTGATTGGTGACTAAGGATTCCAGAGGCAGGAGCATATCCACATTCTGGCCGTCGCCAGTGTTTATATACACCTTTACATCGGGAAGAATCTGGGAAATGGCTTCATAGTACATCCGGCTCTTGGTGATATCCGGGTTCAGAATGTACTCGTTATACATGGCCTGGAACATGGCTACCTGCTCCGTAGCCTCGTTAATGCGCTTCTGCTTCAAAAACTCGGCGTTTTGCAGCAGCTTATCCGCCTGGGCGTTGGCCTCGGGAATTTTGGCGTTTTGGTAGGCCTTGGCGTCGTTTACCACGGTTTCTGCCTGCTGCTTGGCGGTTTCCACCGCTTTGAAAGCCTCCATAACCTCCTGAGTGGGAGGCTCAGAGTCCTGAATCCGCACATCAATGAGAGTCAGGCCGATGTCATATTCCTCCAAAATCTCCGTTACCAGCTCCTTCACCTGCATCTGGATGCTCTCCTTGCCGGTGGTCAGGGCTTCGTCTACGGAGGTGGAACCCACCACATTGCGTACCTGGCTCTGAATCAGATTTTTAAGGATTTCCTCCGGGTCATTGGAGTTGTAAAGATAAGCTACCGGGTCGGAGATTTTGTATTCCACAAAGAAATCCACATTGATAATGTTGTAGTCGCCGGTAATCATGGTGCTTTCGTCGGTGCTGTACTGGGGATCCTGAGAGTTGTAGCCCAGCTCAATTTTCTGGTACACATTCACATCCACCGGCTCCACCTGCTGAATGCCGAAGGGGAGCTTGAAGTGCAGACCCGGATCCACCACATCCGTCACCTTGCCGAAGGTGGTCACCACTGCCTGCTGTTTGTCGTCCACGGTGTAGTAGCAGGTAAAGACACCGATTGCCACGAACAGAACCACCGCCAGGACGATTGCGGCGGTTTTCACTTTCTTCCAGGGAAAATCCCGGAAGCTCTTGGGGGAGCCGCCCCCATTGTTGGGTACCCAACGGTAGCTGCCATCGTTGTTGAACATAATGATTTCCTTTCTTGAATGGTTAAATTTCCAGCTGCTGAAGAAGATTTTCCGCCTGCTGCCGGAGCTTGGCGGCGCCCCAGGCGGTAAGCATAATCCTCAGAGCCTTTTTCACCCTGTCTTTTGCCCCGGGAACCGGTTCCACATACGGTTCCAGGGAAGATTCCAGTACGGATTCCCAGGTTTCCGGGCCACCAAGGGAGGAGGCCTGGGCTGCCAGGCGGACAAACAGGAAGTAAAGCTGGGAATCATCGATAATATCGTCCCCCTCATCATCCAGCCGTCCGTTCACATAGCCAAGGAGGGCACAAATCCGCTCCATGGGAAGAATCCCCCGAAGCATATTTATGTTGATAATCCGGCAAAGCTGCTCCAAGGTGTAGCGCTTATTGATGGGAGGCGGCAAAAACCCCCGCTTCACCCAATTCTGAATGGTATGGGGCTCCAGCCCTGTGACCCCTGCTACCTGGCTCAGTACCATGCCCCCGGGGAGAAACATGGATTGAAACTGCTCCGGTATGTATTGGACTTCCTCCATGGGAACCTCCAATATGGTACCGGGAATTTGCCAGTTCATGGAATCATCTCCTTTCTTGATGGTGATAAGATTGTATCATATGGTTATGTGACTGTCAAGAGGGATTCAATGACTATTTACAGATTATTCATATATAAAAAAGCCTCCTTTAAGGAGGCGTTTTTTCACAGGCGGCTGGGGAAAGACTGGAAAAGGTATACAGGATTCCTTGTACCTTGCCTATGAGCCGGGCCGGAGCAAGGCCGCACCGCCAGCCGTGAAACCGGCCTGCGTGATGGAATAAAAGCGGCAGCAAACGGTTCCCGGCAGATTGATGGCGGCTTTCCGGAAAAGCCAATGATTTTTAGAGAGATGCTTCCATGAAAAATTTGAAGGAAAAATGAAAGCAATTTTCGCTTTCCCCTTTACGAAATGGTAAAATTGTTGTAGAATATAGCTACTGTAAAGAAAGAGAGGTGCCAGCGGGTGTATTGCATGAAGTGCGGCAGAGAGACAAAATCCGACCGCTTTTTTTGCCAGGAATGTCTGGATGAGATGGAACGATACCCAGTAAAGCCGGATACCCCGGTGTACCTGCCTCCGGTTATCCGGCAGGAGCGGAAAACCCAGCGGTTCAGCCCCCCTCCGGCCCCGGAGGAGCAGGTGGCTCAGCTGCGGCGGACAAACCGCCGGCTTCGGGTGTTTCTGCTGCTGGCGGTGCTGATTTTGGGTGTTTTGTGTTACCTGTGGCTGTGGCCCAAGGAAACCCAGGAACCTATGGACAAGGGCCGGAACTACACCGTGGGCACCTCCAATTCAGAACCCTGATGTTTCACGGGAAACATTCCCATAACGCAACGGAATGAAAGTTTCACGTGAAACCCATAAAAAACGCAAACAAGGATGTTTCACGGGAAACATAGGAGTTGGGAATAGAAAGGAAGAACCATGGGAAAAATCATTGCCGTGGTCAATCAGAAGGGCGGTGTTGGGAAAACCACCACCGCCGTAAACCTGACTGCCGCTTTGACCGAGGCTGGCCGGCGGGTGCTTCTGTGCGACTTTGACCCCCAGGCCAATGCAACCTCCGGTCTGGGACTGAATAAGAAAAATCTCAAATACAGTGTCTACGATGTGATTATCAACCAAATCCCCACGGAGCAGGCCATTCAAAGTACAAAATATGGAGATGTGCTGCCCTCCTCCCCGGATCTGGCAGGTGCAGCGGTGGAACTGCTGTCCATCCCCAACCCCAACGGCCAGCTGAAAGCCGCTTTGGAGCGGGTGCAGGACAAATATGATCTGATTCTCATTGACTGTCCTCCCTCGCTGGAACTGCTGACCCTGAACGGCCTGATGGCGGCGGAGGGGATTCTGGTGCCGGTGCAGTGTGAGTATTACGCCCTGGAAGGGCTGACAGACCTGATGGCAACCCTGCGGATGGTGAAAAAGCGGCTTAATCCCCGGTTGGAGATTTTCGGGGTGGCTCTGACCATGTTTGACGGCAGAACCAACTTCTCCACCCAGGTGGCTCAGGAGGTGCGGCGGCACTTCCCGGGTAAGGTCTATGCCAATGTGATTCCCCGGAATGTACGGCTGGCGGAAGCCCCCAGCCACGGTCTGCCGGTGACGGTGTATGACCGGAGCAGCCGGGGAGCGGTGGCTTACCGGGCTATGGCAGAGGAAGTATTGAAAAAACTATAATTGAGGTGAGACGATGAGTGCCAAAGGCTTAGGCAGAGGATTGGGTGCTCTCATGGGGGATTTGACCGCCGAGGAACCGGCCAGTAAAAGTCCCTATCAGCTCCTGCCCCTGCATAAAGTGGAGCCGAACCCCAACCAGCCCCGGCAGGATTTTGACCCGGAGCAGTTGGAGGCTCTGGCTCGCTCCATCCAGGAGCACGGTGTGGTGCAGCCCCTGACGGTGCGGCCCCTTCCCAACGGCTATTATCAGATTATCGCCGGAGAACGGCGGTGGAGAGCAGCCCGGATGGCGGAATTGAAGGAAATCCCCGCCGTGATTATGGAGGCAGATGACAAAAAGACCACGGAGCTGGCTTTGATTGAGAACCTGCAGCGGCAGGATTTAAACCCGGTGGAAGAAGCCCTGGGGTATCAGAGCCTGATTAACGACTACGGTCTGACCCAGGAGGAGGCAGCCAGCCGGGTAGGGAAGTCCCGTCCGGCGGTGACCAACGCCCTGCGGCTTTTGCAGCTGACCCCGGAGATTCTGGAAATGGTGCGAAAGGGCAGCCTTTCCGCCGGACACGCCCGGGCGGTGCTGTCCCTGAAATCCCCCCAGAAGCAGCAGCAGGCCGCCCAGAAAATTGTGGCACTGGGCCTGTCTGTGCGCCAGGCAGAGCTGCTTTGCAAGAACATGGAGCGGGAACCTGCTCCCCAGAAGCCCGTATCCCTGGCGGTGGACTATGTGGCAGAGTGTGAGAAAAACCTCAGCCGTCACCTGGGCCGGGGGGTGAAAATCGTTAACGGCAAGCGGAAAGGCCGCTTCGAGCTGGAATTTTACGGCCAGGAGGATTTGCAGAAGCTGCTGGACGCTTTGATGCAGATTGAAAGGTGAGAGCATGAGCAAAAAACTTTACCGCAGCCAGACCAACCGAAAAATTGCCGGGGTGTGCGGGGGAATCGGGGAGTATGTGAACCTGGATCCCACCGTTATTCGGCTGATTTGGGTGCTGCTGGTGTTCTGCGCCGGGACAGGCTTGCTTGCCTATCTGATTGCGGCCCTGATTATCCCGGAAAACCCCAATGGTTACTAAAAATATCCATACCAAGGAGAAATGAAGTATGTTAGACATTAAGAAAATCAAGGAGAATCCCCAGGCAGTGAAGGACGGCCTTCACGCCAAGGAGGTGGACTGCGACGCCACCGTGGACAAGATTCTGGTGCTGGAAGAGAAAATCCGGGGCCTGAAAACCTCCACTGAGACCCAGACCGCCCAGAAGAACAAGCTGAGCAAGGAAAACGGCAAGCTCTTCGGTCAGAAGAAGGCCGCTGAGAAGCGGGGCGAGGATACTGCCGACCTCCAGGCTCAGATTGACGCCAACTCCGCTGAGAGTGTCCGGCTGGACCAGGCCATCGCAGAGGAGGCCGAGGAGCTGAAGACCCTCCAGGGGGAATTCCGCACCCTGATGCTGAGCCTTCCCAACCTGCCTGACCCGGATCTGAAGCCCGGTGGCAAGGAGAACAACGAGCCTCTGCGTTACTTCGGAGAGCCTCATAAGTTTGACTTTGAGCCCAAGCACCATGTGGATCTGTGCCTGGACCTGGGCCTTATCGACTATGAGCGGGGCGTGAAGCTGGCAGGCGCCGGAAACTGGATGTATACCGGCATGGGTGCCCGGCTGGAGTGGGCACTGCTCAACTACTTCATCGACAGCCACCTGGCTGACGGCTATGAGTTTATCCTGCCCCCCCATATGCTGGAGTACCAGTGCGGCGAAACCGCCGGTCAGTTCCCCAAGTTTGCCGACGAAGTATATAAGATTGCCAACCCCACCGACGACCGGGTCCACTATATGCTCCCCACGGCAGAGGCAGCTCTCGCTTCCATCTACCGGGATGAGATTCTCTCCGAGGCGGATTTGCCCAAGAAGTTCTTTGCCTACACCCCCTGCTTCCGCCGGGAGGCCGGTTCCCACCGGGCTGACGAGCGGGGCATGGTTCGTGGCCACCAGTTCAACAAGGTGGAGATGTTCCAGTTCACCCGCCCCGAGGATTCCGATGCCGCTTTCGATGAGCTGGTAACCAAGGCAGAGAACCTGGTGAAGGGTCTGGGCTTCCACTTCCGTACTGTGAAGCTGGCTGCAGGGGACTGCTCCGCCTCCATGGCCAGAACCTACGACATCGAGATTCAGATTCCCTCCATGAACGGCTATAAGGAAGTATCCTCCGTGTCCAATGCCCGGGATTATCAGGCCCGCCGGGGCAATATCCGCTTCCGCCGGGAAGCCACCGGCAAGCCGGAGTTCCTCCATACGCTGAACGGCTCCGGCCTGGCCACCTCCCGGATTTTCCCCGCCATGGTGGAGCAGAACCAGAGAGCCGACGGTTCCATCGTAGTTCCCGAGGTCCTGCGCAAATACCTGGGCGGCCTGGAAATTATTACCAAGAAATAATCAGCGGCACGCCAAAGGCTCCCTTGCCAAAGGGAGCTGGCACGCCGAAGGCGTGACTGAGGGATTCACAGAGGAGGCTTTTCCAAAGAAAAAAGCCAATGTAGAAACCTGCAAGCCTTTTATCCCCCCGCCTCGGCGGTGCCGAGGCACCCCCCTTTAGCAAGGGGGGTTTTGAGGTGCATATCCACTACCACCGCAGTAACGATACCGGGCGGGTCAGGGAAGTAACGAATACAGACCAGCCCGGTGCGCATTGTCCGCGGGCACTGCCCGCCGCAAATTGACAAATCCCGTGGATGGGTATATAATAAAAAAGATGTAGAACTTTGCACTTAAATTCACTGAAAAGGAAGGATCGGGTAATGTTCAAAATTGTACGCAAGAAGGAGCTGAACAGCTCCGTCACCCTGATGGAAATTGAAGCTCCCTTTGTAGCCAAGAAGGCCAAGGCCGGACAGTTCATCATTTTCCGCATTGACGAAAAGAGCGAACGTGTTCCCCTGACCATCGCCGGCTATGACCGGGAGAAGGGTACCGTCACCATCATCTTCCAGAAGGTGGGCTTTGCCACCATCTCCCTGGGCAACCTGAATGAGGGCGACTATATCCGGGATTTTGTAGGCCCTCTGGGCAAGCCCACTGCCGTGGAAGGCAAGAAGCGGGTTTGCGTGGTTGGCGGCGGCGTGGGCTGCGCCATTGCCCTGCCCTCTGCCCAGGCTTTCAAGGAAGCCGGCGCAGAAGTGGACGTGATTGTGGGCTTCCGGAACAAGGACATTGTTATCCTGGAGGATGAGTTCAAGGCCTGTGCTGACAACCTGTACCTCATGACCGACGACGGCTCCTACGGCGAGCAGGGCTTCGTCACCGTGAAGCTGCAGCAGCTGCTGGAGGCCGGACGGGAGTATGACGAGGTGCTGGCCATCGGACCTGTGCCCATGATGAAGTTTGTGTGCAAGACCACCGAGCCCTTCGGCGTTCACACCATGGTGTCCCTGAACCCCATTATGGTGGACGGCACCGGTATGTGCGGCGGCTGCCGTGTTACCGTGGGCGGCGAGACCAAGTTCGCCTGCGTGGACGGCCCCGAGTTTGACGGCCACAAGGTTGACTTTGCAGAGCTCATGAACCGGAACAGCGTGTACCGTGACCGGGAAGCAGAAGTAAGCAAGACCCACACCTGCCGCATGGAAACCATGGGCAAGAAGCTGATTCCGTAAGGAGGTAAGGGAAAATGGCAAACATGACTTTGGTAAAGACTCCCATGCCTGAGCAGGATCCCCAGGTACGGGCTCACAACTTTGAAGAAGTGGCTCTGGGCTACACCCCGGAGATGGCTATGGAAGAGGCAGGCCGCTGCCTCAAGTGCAAGAACCCCAAGTGCGTGGAAGGCTGCCCGGTGAACATCCGGATTCCCGAGTTCATCAGCCTGGTAGCCGAGGGCAAGTTCCAGGAGGCCTATGAGGTCATCACCTCCACCAACTCCCTGCCTGCCCTGTCCGGCCGTGTATGCCCCCAGGAGACCCAGTGCGAGGCCCGGTGTGTCCGGGGTGTGAAGGGTGAGCCGGTGGCTATCGGCCGTCTGGAGCGGTTCGTGGCTGACTGGTACCGGGAGCATGTGAACGCCATGCCCCAGAAGGTGGAGTCCAACGGCAAGAAGGTTGCCGTGGTAGGTTCCGGCCCTGCCGGCCTGACCTGCGCCTCGGACCTGGCCAAGAAGGGTTATGAAGTGACCCTGTTTGAGGCCCTCCATACCGCCGGCGGCGTGCTGGTTTACGGCATCCCCGAGTTCCGTCTGCCCAAGAGCATTGTGGCAAACGAGGTGAAGAAGCTGGAGGCCCAGGGCGTTACCGTCATGACCAACATGGTCATCGGCCGGGTGCTGACCATCGACGAGCTGTTTGACATGGGCTTCAAGGCCGTGTTCGTAGGCTCCGGCGCAGGTCTTCCCATGTTCATGAACATCCCCGGCGAGAGCCTGAAGGGTGTTATGTCCGCCAACGAGTACCTGACCCGTACCAACCTGATGAAGGCCTATGATGCCGATTACGATACCCCCATCATCCAGTCCAAGGCCGTGGCCGTTGTGGGCGGCGGCAACGTGGCTATGGACGGTGCCCGCTGCGCTATGCGTCTGGGTGCTGAGCATGTTTACATCGTGTACCGCCGTGGCGAGGCTGAGATGCCTGCCCGTAAGGAAGAGCAGCACCACGCCAAGGAAGAGGGCATCGAGTTCAAGACTCTGTGCAATCCTGTGGAGATTCTGGGTGACGAGAACGGCCGTGTCTGCGGCATCAAGTGCATCCGCATGGAGCTGGGTGAGCCAGACGCCTCCGGCCGCCGCCGTCCTGTGGAGATCCCCGGCTCTGAGTTTGTGCTGGATGTGGATACTGTGATTATGGCTCTGGGCACCAGCCCCAACCCCCTGATCCGTTCCACCACCCCCGGTCTGGAGACCAACCGGAAGGGCTGCCTGATTGTAAACGAGGACGAGATGACCACCCGTGAAGGCGTGTTCGCCGGTGGCGATGCCGTTACCGGCGCTGCCACCGTCATCCTGGCCATGGGCGCCGGCAAGAAGGCCGCTGCCTCCATTGACGCTTACCTGAGCAAGTAAATATTTCCCGGGAAAAAAGGCACCCCATCTGCCAGGCGGTTTTCGCCGTCATGCAGATGGGGTGCCGTTTTTGTTTCCAATCAATTGTTTTCAGAAAGATCTTTCGCAACCTGCAAAAGATGCTCAGCTTGCTGGGGCTTCAGCCGACTAAGGGCTGTAGCCAGCTGGGATGTAGTGGTGGGTGCAGTGAGCTGCGGGGAGAAAAAGTCCTTTGGCTCAATGCATAAATATTCGCAAATCAGGAAGAATCCCGTCATGGAGGGAAGGGCCTTCCGATTTTCTATTTTGTTGATATAGCTTTCACATTGCCCAAGAGATAGACTCATATCCCGGGCTGAAACCCCTTTTTGCAGTCTGAGCTGCACCAATCTGTCCGGAAACCATTCTAAATAATCCATAGTAATTCCTCCCGCCTATAGTATAATGCTATAGATGTAAATTATCGGAGTATAAAAAGATATATTTTTGTAAAGTTAAGGAAAAATAAACTTCATTGCATAAAAAAACCTAGAAAAACCCAAGGTTTTTATCTAAAATAACAACTCATGGACATAGAAACCCGCCTTTAAGATTCCCTTTACACAATCTACAAGATTGCACAATCCAATATTGGAAGGAAATGGATTCCATAGTGATGGAGAAAAAAGGGGGTGTCAAGCATAAAAACCCACCGGAGTTCCTGGAAGAAAAGGAAGAAATGGCATATGAAAAATCCCCAAGTGCAGCGATGATGCTACACTTGGGGATGATTCTGCCCTTCGGTCAGCTCAGCTGATTTTCGTAGGCGTTTACATCCGCAGGCTTGCCCACTTCAAAGTAGGAGTCCAGGATGTCCCTGGCAACGCCTGCCATGGAGGAACCGTGACCGGCCTGCTCGCCGTATACGGCGATGGTAATTTCCGGATCATCTGCCGGGGCAAAGCAGATAAAGGAGCCGTTGTCGGATTTGCCTTCCTTGTCGGTTTCTGCCGTACCGGTCTTGCCTGCCACCTGGATGGGGTAGTCCCGGAAAACAGAATATGCGGTACCGCCCGACTGGGTGACCATGCACATACCCTGAAAATAGGACATATAGGCCTCGTCGGAGATATCCAGATGGCTCAGAAGTTCCACCTGGCTCTCCTTCAAAAGACTCCGGTTGTCGGAGGACACAATCCGGTTCAGGAAAGTAGCCCGGTACCGGTCTCCCTGGGTGGCCAGGGTGGAGGCGTATGCACACAGCTGCATGGGAGTGAACCGGTGCTCCGACTGACCGATGGCCGCCAGAATCTGGTCGCCCTGATACCAGATGCCGTTTTCGCCATCAAACAGTTCTGCCTTGGTTTCTGCATTGGCCCGGTGGCCGGTGGATTCCGGCAGCTCGATGCCGGTGGACTCTCCCAGCCCCAGCATCTTGCCGGTGTTGTCCATGACGGACAGCTTGATTTGGTCACCCAGCTCGTAGAAGAAGTAGTTACAGGACACCTGCAGAGCCTGGGCGGCGTTGATTGAGCCGTGGGTATATCCCAGCAGAGAGTAGGTCAGACAGGTGGGCTCGAATTTTTTATACTTGTTGTTGGGGCTGTTGTCCGGGTCGAAGATACCCTTGTCCTTGATGGTGGTAGCGGAGTTGATAAGGCCGGAGTCGATGGCGGCGATCACCATCACCGGCTTGTATACGGAGCCGGGGGGATAGGTGGCATCCAGAGCCCGGTTATACAGGGGCTTCAGGGGGTCTTTCAGAATCTCGTTGTAGTTTTCAAAATAGGTGGCCGGGTCGTAGGTGGGATAGCTGGCGCACACCAGCACCTGGCCGGTTTGGGGGTCCATGGCCACTACAGCGGCACCTTCTGCATCCGCACCGTCCGCATTGGGATTTTCATTGTTCCGCAGATTTTCCATATTCGCCGCCAGGGCATCCTCAGCCACGGCCTGGAGGTTGATGTCAATGGTTACCTGGACGTTGGAGCCGGCCTTGGGCTCCACCAGATATTCCGAGGAAACCAGGGTTCCGTCCTGGTTTACCGTGTCCATACGCCAGCCGTCCACGCCGTGAAGATACTCCTCAAAGGCCGCTTCAAAACCGGCCTGGCCTACCTGGGCATCCATGGAATACTCCTCAAACTGCTTGTAGTATTCCCACTGCTCTGCGGACATGGCGCCCACAAAGCCCAGAATATGGGCGGCGTACTTGGTCTGATACTCCCGGACGGTGGAGGCTTCCACGTTCATGCCGGGGATGTTCAGCTCTCCGATGGCGGCCATCTCCTCCTGGCTCACGTCGTTCAAAAACACATAGTTTGCCATGGAGGGCACGCAGTTACGCAGGGCCAGCTCATACCGCAGGCCGATAACCAGCCGGGCATCCTCGTCGGACCATTCCGCCGGCAGGCCGTAAACCTCTCGGAGGGTTTCAATCAGCAGGGGGGCGGTAATGTCCGAGTCCAGACCGTCCATATATTCCAGATATTTCTGGAAGTATCCCTGGTAGGCGGAGTTATAATCCTCCAATGTATAGGTGAAGGGCCGCTCCCGGGAGATGGGGAAGTGCTCGTTGTACTCGATGCCCAGCTCCTGGCACAGCTTCACCAGCTGGTACAGATAATCGTTGGTGCCTTTGGCGGACACCAGAACATAGTGGTTCAGCACCAGGTCATAACTGGCCCGGTTGCTCACCAGAACGTTGCCGTTCCGGTCCAGAATTTCTCCCCGGGCGGCTTTTACCCGGGTCAGGGTGGTAAAAGTGGTCTCGTTGCTGACGCTGCCGCCGCCGGTTTTGATGATTTGCTCATCATACAGACGGTATACATAAAATCCAATCAGAGCTGCGAACAGCAGCAGCACAATACCGGCACGAAAACGGGTTATTCTTTCCATATATCTCCTCCTATGGCTGCAATGGACAGGACAACAGGGTACAATAGCGGCACAGCCACAAGGGTCAGCACTGCGGTGATGAGGAAGCCGGGAAGCCGGCTGAGAATGGTGAGGCCGAAGGCCCAACCGATGGCAAAGACCAGAAGCTCATAAGCAAGAATCGCCAGGCCTGTGGTCAGCAGGGCGGCGCCAAAGCTCTTTTGCAGGTAGCTCTGGCGGAAGATGGCGGCGCCGATGGCAATGGAGGTGACCAGCACCAGGGCATAGCCCCCCGGAGCGGAGCCGGAAAACTGGTAGAACATTCCGGCGCACAGGGCAAAGACACTGCCGTTCTGGGAACCCTCAATGATGGCAATGAGGAAAATCAGACAGGGCACCAAATCCGTCGTGGCGTCGTAAATCCGCAGCCGGCACAGCACCACATCCTGCAAAACCGAAATCACCAGAAGCAGCAGAGCCATCAGCGCCCATTTGTAGAAGGCGTGGCGCTGCTTCTGGGTCAGGTACAGCCGGCTGAGCCATGGGGCTTCCAGCTTATCCTTTTTGAATTCGTTTTTCTTCTTCATGGGACTTACTCCACATTATATTTGGTGATGATGAACACCTGGTCCAGGGCACCGATGTCGGCAGCAGGCCGGAGCTGAGCGTACTTGGCAACGCCCGTATCGTCAAAGCCTGCGTCTACCACATAGCCCAGAATCAGATTCCGGGGATACACGGTGGAACCGGTGGTCACGACCTGATCGTTGTTCCGGATGGTGGCAGAGCTGGGGAGGTAGTTCATCCGCATCTGATCCGGGTGGTCGGTAGAGTAGCCGCCCTTCACCATGCCGTTGTAGCCGGAGGATACGATGGTGGCGCTGATTTCCAGGGAGGAGTCCAGCACGGTTTTGATCACCGCATAGTTGCTCCCCACCTCGCTCACCAGACCCACCACTTCGCCGTTGGCGGTGATGGCGCACATTCCCTCGGCAATGCCGGCGTTGGTGCCCTGGTTGATGGTGAAGGTGCTGCTCCAGTCGTTGGAGCTCCAGGAGATGATATAGCCGTCCACCATCTCGTAGCCCTCGTTATTTTCTTTCAACTCCAGGGCATCCCGGAGCGCCTGATTTTCCTTGGTGAGAGCCGCAGCCTGCCGGGCCTGGTTCTCCATCTGGCTCAGTTGCTCTTTGAGAGCCTCGTTTTCCGCAAGCAATGACTCATAGGAGAAAATATAGTCATAAAGCTTCTCCGCCTGGGCGGTCAGATGGGTGGCACCGGCCCGGAGAGGGGCCAGGACTCCCTGGACAACAGTGCTGGGGTAGCTGTTGCCCGTCAGGCTCAGCACCAGGGCGGACACGGCGGCAATGAGCACCGCCGCCAGCAGTACAATTTTGATTTTGGTGGTAAAGAAATGTCTCATGGCTGTGCCTCCCAAAGCTCCGGGGCCAACTCCTCCAGAATCTGCCCCAGCGGGCACAGGGGAAGCCCCACCACATTAAAGTAATCTCCCTGAATCTCCTCCACAAACAGGGCGGCGCCTCCCTGGATTCCGTAGGCTCCCGCCTTGTCCATGGGTTCGCCCCCGGCTACATACCGGGAAATCTCCTTCTCCGACAGCTGCCGGAAGCGGATTTTGGTCACCTGGGTTATGACCTTTTCCCGGCTGCCCCGGATGACACTTAAGCCCGTCATGACCTGGTGGGTTCTGCCGGAGAGAAGCCGGAGCATTTCCTCCGCCTCCTGGGGGGAGTGGGGCTTGCCCAGCATCCGGCCGTCACACACCACTATGGTGTCCGCTCCGATGACCACGTCCTGAGGCTCTGCGGGGACGGCTCTGGCTTTTGTCAGGCTTACCCGGGCTACCTCCTGCCGGGGGTCCCGGGACAGATCCATGGTTTCGTCAATGTCTGCAGGACACACGGTGAAGGGAATATCCAAATGTTCCATCAGCTCCCGCCGCCGGGGAGACTGGGATGCTAAAATACACTTCATGGTTCGCTCCTTTTATTGCAGACCCCGGAGGTACAGCCCTCTGGTGCAGGAACCCGGGTCCATGGCCTCGCCGCTGCGGCAGGCGGACAGCACCCGGTCAACCTCCTGGGGATTCTCTGTGGTAAAGTACAGCCGCACGGCCCACAGACCCAGCCGTGCCAGATCCTCCTGCCGGTCCAGCCAGTAGAGTTTTTTGCCGTTGAGCAGGACGCTGCGGCAGGTGCTGCCATCCCGGATTACAGGAAATTCGCTGCCGGTCTTGTCCACCAGCTTGGTGGGAGCCAGGTGGCAGGTACATTGACCGGTGCGTCCCCGGATGAGGCAGTTTTCCGTAATCATCAGGGGCAGCCGCCCATAGGCCAGAATCTCGCAGGGCAGACCCTTTTGGGCGTCCCGAATCTGGGGCAGGGTCATTTCAAAGCTCAGGCACTGGGACCGGAGCTCCATCTCCCGGACGGACTGCAGGGCTGCGGAATTGTAGATGTTAAGACCAAAGTCCCCCCTGGGATGCATACCGCACTCCCGCACCGGAAGGAGCAGCCCCAGATTGCCCACCAGAGCCTCCCGGATGCCCAGAGCCCGCAGGCTCCGCAGCTGTTCTTTCAACCGGGGCAGCTCTCCGTCGTGGACCACTCTGGGAAGCACCGGGCACACCCGCACTTTTCCCACCAGGTCCCGGGTAAAAGCGGCGTCCTCCGTCAGCAGGTGCAGAGGGACATACAAAAGGTTCGGCTGCATTTTCAGGAGCCGCCCGGTGATCTGCTCTTTGGTGGTCACCTGAATGTTGTAGGCAGGGGGGTCCTGGGGGGTGCGATAGTTGGGAATCCGCTCCGGGCGGCCCAGAGCCGGCACATCCCGCCGGGCCCGGAGAGCGGTGAGCTGGTTCAGCACATCCCGCCGCAGACCGTTGATGGCGGAGGCGGACAGGGACAGTCCCGGCGCAATCTCCACGGCGGCTTCCACGCACCGGTAGGGAGTGCCCCCGGTTTTGGTCAGCCGGGCAATGAGTACCTCCCGGGTCAGCTCTGCAACCCGGGCAGTCTCCGGGGCAGGGCCCTGGGCGGTGCAGACCCGGTTCTGGGGGTCAATCACCGTCAGCTGGGTAAGCCCCGGGCGGACCACCGCCTGAAAGCGGATGGGAACCAGGGGCGTTTCCCCGGTTTCGTAGGTCTGGCGCAGCTCCTTGAAAAAGGCGGAATTTTCCCGGGTGTCCTCCCGGACGCCGAACATTTCCTCTCCCAAAGCGCCGTCATAATAGCCCTGGGTAAAGCCCTGGCGGTTGAAGGCGTCCAGAAGGGTCTTTTCCATGTCCCGGGTCACCACATTGGTGTCCAGGGCCTTCCGATAAATCCCGGTGACCGCCGCTACGTACTCAGGCCGCTTCATCCGTCCCTCCAGCTTCAAGGAGGCAACGCCCATCTGTTCCAGCCCCTTTAGCTCCCGCACCAGGCAGCTGTCCTTCAGGCTCAGGGGGTACCGGTTCTGCCACCGGCCATAGCCGTAGCTCTGGCGGCAGGGCTGGGCACACCGTCCCCGGTTGCCGGAGCGGCCGCCGATGGCGGCGGAGAGGTAGCACTGACCGGAATAGCACATACACAGGGCACCGTGGCCGAATACCTCAATTTCAATGGGGGAGTTCTGGCAGATGTAGCGAATCTCTTCCCGGCTCAGCTCCCGGCTGAGCACCACCCGGCTTAACCCCCAGGCGGCGCACAGCAGCACCCCCGGCAGGGAGTGAATGGTCATCTGGGTGGAGCCGTGGATGGGGATGTGGGGGGCAATCTGACGGCACAGCCGCACCACCCCCAGATCCTGCACGATAAAGGCATCCACACCGCTCTGGGCGGCATGGCGAATCAGTTGGACAAGCTCCTGGGTCTCCTTGTCAGACACCAGAGTATTCAAAGTAAGGTGGACTGCCACATCCCGGACATGGCAGTACTTCACCGCCTCGGTCAGTGCCTGGGGGGTAAAGTTTTTTGCGCCCTGGCGGGCGTTATAGATACCGCAGCCCAGATAAACGGCATTGGCACCGTTCTGGACGGCGGCCCGGAGGGATTCCATGGACCCAGCCGGGGCTAACAATTCCAGCATAGCAATACGCTCCCAATATGGTATACTTACAAACATTATACCACACCTTCCCGGGATACGCTATGGGAAAAATGTGAATTTTTTCTCCCAACTGTGGGGCAGAAAGGTACAAACAGGCAAAAAACAGCCGAAGAAATTTATTCCTTCGGCTGTTTGCTCAATATTCCCGAACCAGGGCCTTTACCACACCCACAATCTGGGCGTAGGTGCCGTCGATGGGGGCGTAGGCCTCGTTTTCCGGCATGAGCCAGATTTCCCCGTTCCGGCGGCGCAGGCGCTTGACGGTGGCCTCATCCTCCAGCCGGGCCACCACAATCTGACCGTCGTCGGCGGTGGGCTGGGGGCGGACTACCACCACATCCCCGGAGAAAATCCCGGCGTTAATCATGCTGTCCCCCCGGACCCGGAGGGCAAAGCAGGAGGGGTCCCCGTCCCAGCTGATGGTGCCCTCCCGGTTCTCCAGAGCCAGGATAGGGAGGCCTGCGGTGACGGTGCCGATGAGGGGAATCTGCCCCGGGCGCTGGGGCGCGGCGATGGCACGCTTGCGGCCCTTCTCTCCCAGAGTGAGCATGCCCTTCTGCTGCAAATTTTTCAGGTGGTAGTTTACGGAGGCGGTGGAGCGCAGCCCCACCCCGGCGCAAATCTCCCGGATGGACGGGGCATAGCCGTTTTCCGCCGAAAATTCCCGGATAAAGTCCAAAACCTGTTCTTCTCTGGGGTTTGACTTGGACATGGGCGGTGCCTCCTTTCCTTTTGGCCATTATAGCACAAATGAGCGAGAAAGAAAAGGGGGTTTCCGGTATTTTTTTCGACAAAAACCCCGGTTTTTTCCCTTGACCGCCAGGGTATACTGGATGCCGGAAGGAGTGAGCAGAATATGAAAACCAAACCAAACGATGCTTTCGCCCAGGTGTGGCAGCGGGTGAAGGAGCCGGCGGCTCTGTTTGACCCGGAGAGTCTCAAGGGGCTGATTGCCCTGCAATGGCAGGAGGCTGCCACCTACTTATATCTGTCCCGGCGGCTGGGAGGACGGGAGGGGACACAGCTCCACAACCTTTTCACCCAGTGCCAGTCCCATACCGCCTGCCTCAAGGGAATTTACACCCTGGCCACCGGCAAGCATTACAGCGCCAAAAGCCTGCCGCCCCAGGAGGAGCCGGTGGAAGTGACCCTCCGCCGGTGCTACGGCAACAAAATGCGGTGTCTTGCCGAGTACGAAGCCAGAGGTGCCGACCCGGAGTATGGTCAGGTGTTTCTGCGCCTTGCCCAGCAGGAGCGGGAGGTTTGCAGCGAAATTCTGGAAATCATCGGAAGACTCACCCACAAGGTATAGTCATGAAGGCTCCAAAAGGAAAAGGGCATCTCAATTTGAGATGCCCTTTCGGTGTATTAACGGGAGCCTTTGTCGTAGGGGATACCCTCTGCCTTGGGTGCCCGGGACTTCTTGGAAGTGAAGGCCAGAACCACCAGGGTCACCAGGTAGGGAAGCATCCGGTACAGGTGGGAGCTGATGCCGATTTGTGCCAGCCAGTACACCCCGTCGCCGTTGATGTCGATGGAGCTGTAAGCTGCGGCAATGCACTTGAACAGGCCGAAGAGCAGGGAGGCACCGGCAATGTTCAGGGGCTTCCAGTTACCGAAAATCATAACGGCCAGAGCCAGGAAGCCGAAGCCTGCCACATCGCCGTTGGCGGTGCAGTTGGCAGTGGTCAGGGAGTAGACGAAACCGCCCATACCGGCCAGAGCGCCGGAGATGGTGGTGCCGATATACCGCATCTTATACACATTGATGCCCAGGCTGTCAGCTGCCTGAGGATTTTCACCGCAGGAACGGAGCCGCAGGCCGAACTTGGTCTTATACAGGATAATGGCCAGTACAATGAAGATGATGATGCAGATATAGGTGGCAATGTATACCTTATTCAGGAAGGTCTCCCCGAAGAAGCCCCAATCCACAGACTTTTTCACACCGAAGGTGGACTTCTTGATCATAAACCAGGAAGCAGCATCGCCGGTCTGCATCTGCAGGGTGTTCTGGTTTACCAGCACCCGGATGAGGAACAGCACCAGAGCCGGAGCCATCAGGTTCAGGGCAGTACCGCCGATGGTCTGGTCAGCCCGGAGGTTGATGGAGGCAAAGGACAGAAGCAGGGAGAACACAGCGCCCATAATCGCTGCCACGACCATTGCCAGCAGCTCCAGACCCTGCAGGGTGAGCCAATCACCCTCCTGGGCGGCGGTGGTGAACACCTCCAGGTTCTGCATGCTGTGGACAAACAGCACGCCGATGAAGGCACCGAAAATCATAATACCTTCCAGGGCCAGGTTGATGATACCGCTGCGTTCAGCGAATACACCGGCCAAAGCCACAATCATAAGCGGAACCGCATACAGTAAGGTTTGCTGAATCAGAAATGTCATGCTTCCTCGCCTCCTTCCGGCTGGGTATCCGGTTTCTTCTCTGCCACAGGCTTCTTCTCAATCTTCTCTTTCTTAGCCTTGGGCTTTCCGGTCAGCGCCATGCGGATGACCAGGGAGAAGGCACTCAGATACACAATCACCGCGATAATCACATCGGTAATATACTCATTGTAGGCGGTGTAGCCGGTGAGCTGCTGGCCTACAATATCCAGCATAGCCATGAAGCTGCCGGTGAAGATAACGCCGATGGGGTTACACACCGCCAGCAGGGCCACGGGGATGCCGTTGAAGCCGATGGCGGGGAGGGACTGGTAGGTGGACCAGTAGAACTCGGTGTTACCGGCCAGCCAGTACAGCGCAGCGCCGCCGCCGGACAGAGCGCCGGCAATGGCCATGGACAGAACGATGTTCCGCTTGTCGTTGATGCCAGCATACCGGGCGGCATGGCGGTTGGAGCCGCAGGCCTTCAGCTGGTAACCCAGTGTGGTCTTGTTAATGAGAATATACATGGCAATGGCGATTACGATGGCAATGAGGATGCCGCCATTGACCTGAGAGCCGGGGAAAATCTTGTCCAGCCCCAGCTTGGGGGTTTCCACACCGTTGAAGGTAGTCTTGTAAATATAGCCTGCCTTGGTGTTTTCCACCATGTTCTTGAAGTTGCTCACATCAAAGGCCCAGGTGACCAGGTTGGCAGCCAGCCAGTTGGTCATAATGCAGGCCAGAACCTCATTGATGTTCAGCAATGCTTTCAGCAGGCCGGGGATACAGCCCCACAGAGCGCCTGCCAGGCAGCCGCCCAGGAAAGCCAGAATCCAGATCAGGCCGGCGGGGACCACATCGGAGGGGATACCCAGGGCAATCATCAAAGAGGCCATGGTACCCATCAGGTACTGACCGGGGGCACCGATGTTGAACAGGCCGGTTTTGTAGGCGACCGCCACGGAAAGACCGGTCATAATCAGGGGGGTGGCCCGGAAGAGCATATTGCCGAAGGCCTGGGGATTATAGCCCCAGATCAGGTTACCGGCAGCATCCCGTCCCTTGGAGAAGAGACCGGCAAAAATCAGGCGCACACCATCCCACATACCGCTGGGGGTGATGGTGTCCTTGGCCAGACCTACAATCACCACAACGATGGTACCTACGAACAGGCCCACAAGAATGGAAATCAGGGAAGCCAGAACCTTTTTTGTGCCGTCTTTCCGATAAATGTCTGCAAGTGTATTTTTCATGCCTGGGCTCCTCCTTTTCCGTCACGCTTGGCACCCGCCATGTAAAGGCCCAGCTCCTGTACGGTGGTCTTCTTGGGGTCAAACTCGCCCACAATCTCACCCTCATACATTACCAGAATCCGGTCGGACAGGTTCATAACCTCGTCCAGTTCCAAAGATACCAGCAGCACTGCCTTGCCCTCATCCCGCTGGGCCACCAGCTGCTTATGGATATACTCGATGGCACCCACATCCAGGCCACGGGTGGGCTGCACCGCAATCAGCAGAGGCAGCCCCCGGTCCACTTCCCGGCCGATGATGGCCTTCTGCTGGTTACCGCCGGACATACTCCGGGCGATGGTCACCGGGCCCTGGCCGCTGCGGACATCGTACTGGTCAATAATCTTCTGAGCGTACTGGCGCACCGCATCCTTTTTGATGAAGCCCAGCTTCTGGAACCGGGGTTCCTGGAAGGATTGGAGTACAATGTTGTTCTCCAGGGTATCGTCCAGCACCAGGCCGTGCTTATGCCGGTCCTCCGGGATATGGCTCATACCCGCCTGGCTGCGCTTGTGAACGCTGGCCTTGGAAATATCCGTGCCGCACAGGGTCACATGGCCGCCAGCGGTCTTTTCCAGACCGGTGAGGCCGTACACCAGTTCCGACTGGCCGTTGCCGTCGATACCGGCAATACACACGATTTCTCCGGCACGAACCTGGAAGGAAACATCGTGGACAGCGTTTTTCTTGCTGTTTTTGGAGTGAACCGTCAGATTCTGCACATCCAGAATCACATCTCCGGGCTTGGCAGGCTCCTTCTCCACCTGCAGCTGCACCGGTCGGCCCACCATCATGTTGGACAGCTCCTGCTGGTTGGTATCGGCAATGTTCACCGTGCCGATGCACTTGCCCTTCCGCAGAACGGTACACCGGTCGGCCACTGCCATGATCTCATTGAGCTTGTGGGTGATGAAGAGGATGGACTTGCCTTCCTTGGCAAAGCCCCGCATAATCTCCATCAGTTCGTCGATTTCCTGTGGGGTCAGCACGGCGGTGGGCTCGTCGAAAATCAGAATCTCGTTGTCCCGGTAGAGCATTTTCAGAATTTCGGTACGCTGCTGCATACCTACGGTGATATCCTCCACCTTGGCGTCCAGATCCACCTGGAGCTTGTACTTCTCCGACAGCTCCTGTACCTTCTTCCGGGCTACCTTCTTTTGCAGGAAGCCCAGCTTGGTATCCTCTGCACCCAGAATGATATTGTCCAGAACGGTAAACACATCCACCAGCTTGAAGTGCTGGTGCACCATGCCAATGTGCAAAGCAGTGGCGTCGTTGGGGTTGTGAATTTTCACCGTCTGGCCGTTCTTTCTGATTTCTCCTGCCTCCGGCTGATACAGGCCGAACAGCACAGACATAAGCGTAGACTTACCGGCGCCGTTTTCTCCCAGCAGGGCGTGGATCTCACCCCGGCGCAGCTGCAGCGTAATATCGTCATTGGCTACAATGCCCGGAAATTCTTTTCGGATATTCAGCATTTCAATAATGTATTCTGAATCCATGGTGGTTGTCCTCCTTCCCAGATTATGCACATTTTCGCAAAGATAATTATACAATACCTACGAAAGAATTGCAAGAAAAGATTGATAAATTGTGACGAAAACCGGAAAAATACCGGCACAGCCGAAGCTGTGCCGGTAAGGATAGGAACAGGGAAATTACTTGATGATGTCCACAGTGACATTTTCGGTGGAAGCGGGCTCGGGAACATCGGCACCGTCAACGGTAACCTTACCGGAAACGATGTCAGCCAGCATAGCCTGGTATTCCTCAACGCTCCAGCCTTCCAGGGACCAGGTGGCGGTGGGCAGACCCACAGCGTTGTCCTTGGCACCCAGAGTGATGGCGGCGGAGCCGTCACCCACGAACTCGGTCCAGGACTCCTCGGTCTCAGCAGCCGTCAGAGCCTTGATAGCAGCCTCACCGATGCCCTTCATAGCGGAGGTGATAACGGTGGGGGACTCGAAGGACTGGTCCACATCCACGCCGATAACAGCGCCGTCCTCAGCGGAGGCAGCAGCGGAGATGGACTGGAACATGGAACCGCCGCAGGCGAAGATAACCTCGGTACCGGTCTGATACCAGCCGGCAGCCATGGTCTGCAGCTCGTTGGAAGCGGTGAAGCTGGAACCGTACAGCCAGGAGTACTTCATCTCAACCTTTACGCCCAGTTCCTTGGCAGCGGCATCGGCGCCCTGGACGAAGCCGTAGCCGTAGCGGTTACAAGCAGCGTTGGTGCCGCCGCCACCGCCGGAGAAGCCCAGCTTGGTGTAGCCGTCCTTAACAGCAGCGTAACCGGCCAGGTAGCCGCACTGCTCTTCCTGGAAGGCAATGGCAGCCACATTGGTGAGGCCCAGGCCCCAGCCGTCAATGAACACGAACTTCACATCGGTGAACTCCTTGGCAGCTCTCTCCAGAGCCTTTGCCTGCAGGAAGCCAGCGCAGACAATGACTTCAGCGCCGTTCTCGGCAGCCAGCTTCATGGCGTCGTAACGGTCGTCGTCGGTAGCCTCATTGCCGCCGGCGGGCTGATAGTACTTGTAGGACTTGCCGGCCTGGGCAGCGTACAGCTTCACGCCGTCGTAGGTGCCCTGGTTGAAGGACTTGTCCTTCAGCTGGCCCACGTCAGTAACGAAAGCAACCTGATACTTGCCGTCGGAAGAGGTCATCTCGTCGGGAATGTCATCAGCGCTCTGAGCGGTGGGCTCGGTGGACTCGCCGCCTTCGGTGGTCTCATCGCCGCCCTGGGGAGCAGTGGTAGAATCGGGAGCCTTGGTGGTCTCAGTGTTGTCTGCGGGTGCACAACCGGCGAACAGACCGACAACCATCAGAGCAGCCAGCAAAAATGCCAGAATCTTCTTCATTTGATTTTCCTCCATTTTTATGTAGTGGGTGCCATGGGCACCGACTTTATTTTCGCACATCTTTGGGCAAAAATCAACTACTTTTCTTGATTTTTGTAAAAATAACTATGAACTTTTTACATACCCATGTATTTTCCGGCAGAAAAACCATAAGGCAGCAGCTCTGCCAGGGTGCAGCTTTGGATTTTTTCGGGACCGTCCGCCATATAAATACGGAAGTCCTCCTTGCAGAACTCTGCCATCACCTGCCGGCATACTCCACAGGGGGGGAACATCCCGGTAAGAACTCCGTCCTTGCCGCCGCAGACGGCAATGGCGGTGAAGTCCCGGTGGCCGTCATACACCGCCTTGAAGAAGGCGGTGCGCTCAGCGCAGACCGTGGGGGAGTAGGCGGCGTTTTCCATGTTGCAGCCCTGATACACCGTGCCGTCGGCGCACAGCAGGGCGGCACCGACCTTATAGCCGGAGTAGGGCACATAGGCGTGGGTCATGGCCTCCTTGGCCAGCTCCATCAGTTTTTCAGGGGTCATTGGATTTTCCTCCTTATCAGAGAATCTCCTGGGCAAAGCTCTTGCCCGGGGTGGCATACCTCACATCCAGAAGCTCTGCTACCGTGGCGGCAATGTCGGAGAAGCTCTTCCGGGTGCCCAGATTCACCGGTTTGACCTGCTTGCCCAGCACCAGCAGGGGCACATACTCCCGGGTGTGGTCGGTGGTGGCGGCGTAGCCCGGGTCACAGCCGTGGTCGGCGGTGATCATCACCAGGTCCTCCGGCCCCAGCTTGGGAAGGAACTGGCCCAGCCAGGTGTCAAACTCCGTCAGGGCGTTGGCGTAGCCGTCAATGTTCCGCCGGTGGCCGTACTGCATATCAAAGTCCACCAGATTCACGAAGCACAGTCCGTGGAAATCCTTGGCGGAGAAATCCTCGGTATGGGCCATGCCGTCGGCGTTGCTCTTGTTATACACGTGCTCCGTGGTGCCCCGTCCAGCGAAGATATCATAAATCTTGCCTACGCCGATGGAGTCCAGCCCCGCAGCCTTGATGGCATCCAGCAGGGTTTCTGCCGGGGGCTCCAGAGAGAAGTCATGGCGGTTGGCGGTGCGCTGGAAGCTGCCGGGCTTGCCTACGAAGGGACGGGCGATGACCCGGCCTACGCCGTGCTTCCCCTGCAGAATCTTCCGGGCAATCCGGCAGTATTCGTACAGCTGCTCCGGGGGTACAATGTCCTCATGGGCGGCAATCTGGAACACGGAGTCGGCGGAGGTATAGACAATCAGGTCCCCGGTTGCCATGTGCTCTGCGCCGTACTTCTCGATAACCTCCGTGCCGGACCAGGGGGCGTTGGCCAGAACCCCTCTGCCGGTGGCCTCCCGGAAGGGAGCCAGAACCTCCTCGGGGAAGCCGTTGGGGTAGGTGGGGAGGGGACTCTCGGAAACAAGACCTGCAATCTCCCAGTGGCCGATGGTGGTGTCCTTGCCCATGGAGGCTTCCGTCAGCCGGGCATAGGCTCCGGTGGGAGCGGCTTCTGCCGGCACAGCGGAAACGCCGTCAATGTTGCCAAGACCAGCCTTCAGCATATTGGGGATGGAGAGCCTGGGGGAGGTGGCGCAGGAGGCCAGGGTGTTTACCCCCACATCTCCAAAGGCGGGAGCATCGGGCATGGCGCCGATGCCGAAGGAGTCCAATACTATTAAAAATACACGCTTCATAAAAAATACTCCTTATCCGAAGAAAAGAAAGAGGCGTACAAAACGCCTCTTTCCCGGTTTCTTACTTGTTCTCCATGGCAACAGCCACATCCAGCGCCACCCGCATCATGGTGGTGAAGGCGGTCTGCCGTTCCTGGGAGGTGGTTTCCGTACCCTTGAGCACATGGTCAGAGATGGTGCAGATGCACAGGGCACGCTTGCCGTACCGGGCGGCGTTCATATACAGGGCGGCAGCCTCCATTTCCAGAGCCATGACGCCCATCTTTTTCAGGCCGTAGACACTGCCGAGACCCTCCGGCACACCCACATGGTCGCCGTAGAACACATCGGAGGAGTTCACATTGCCCACGTGGTAGGTAGCGCCGATGTTCTCCGCTGCCTTTACTGCCTCGGAAAGAAGCTGGAAGTCGGCAATGGGGGCAAAGGTGCCGGGGAGGTGGAACTGGGAAGCCCAGTTGGAGTCGGTGCAGGCGCCCTGGGCCAGCACCAGGTCGTACAGGTCGATATTCTCCTGGATAGCGCCGGCAGAGCCCACCCGGATGATGTTCTCCACGCCGTAGCCGTTAAAGAGCTCGTGGGAGTAGATGCCGATGGCCGGCATACCCATGCCGGAGGCCATGACGGAGACTTTTACCCCCTTATAGGTGCCGGTGTGACCCTGAACGCCCCGGACATTGTTCACCAGCACCGGGTTTTCCAGGAAAGTCTCTGCGATGAACTTAGCCCGCAGGGGATCGCCGGGCATGAGAACGGTCTTGCCAAAGTCCCCGGGCTTGGCACTGATATGGGGAGTGGGTGTATGCAGCATGGTAAATTCCTCCTGTTATTGAATAATCTGTTGGCCTCAATCGGCCATTGGAACGGGTATATACCGCTCCCTCCGGGAGGGAGCTGTCACCGCAGGTGACTGAGGGAGCAAGCGGGCGGTAATCTTCCCATTTGCTGATGGGATGGTACTTGCTTCCAGGTATCCTAATTCGGCATCAAAAACTTGAGAATCTTGGGGAGGTACCCTCCGGGATACGCCAATAGGCTGTACTCCCGCTGGCTCCCTCCGTCTTGGGGCTGCGCCCCAAGCCACCTCCCTCCCGGAGGGAGGTGTTGCCGGAAGCCCTCTGCATGGTAACGATACCGTGTGGTTTTGAGAAACTGTGAATAATCAATAGGAGCCGTCGTTGGGGGCAGTCTTGCCGGCCTCCAGGGCCTTGGCCAGCTTCACAATCCGGGAGGTGCCCAGACGGGAAGCCCCCAGCTGGATGAACTTTTCCGCATCCTCCAGGCTGGAAATGCCGCCGGCGGCCTTGATTTTCACATGGGGAGCCACGTGCTTGGCAAAGAGCTCCACATCGTGGAAGGTGGCTCCGGCCTTGGAGAAGCCGGTGGAGGTCTTGATGTACTCGGCACCGGAGTCGGAAACCACCTTGCACATCTGAATCTTCTCCTCGTCAGTGAGCAGGCACGTTTCGATAATCACCTTCAGGAGCTTTCCTTTACAGGCGGCCTTGATGGCGGAAATCTCCTCCCGGACGGCGTCGTAGTTGCCCTCCTTCACCCAGCCGATGTTGATGACCATATCCACCTCGTCAGCGCCGTTGTCCACCGCATCGGTGGCCATGAAGCACTTGGCGGCGGTGGTGTCATAGCCATTGGGGAAGCCGATGACGGTGCAGATGGGAAGCTTGTCCCCCACGTATTCCTTGGCCTGCTTCACATAGCAGGCGGGGATGCACACGGAAGCGACATGGTACTTCATGCCGTCGTCGCAAACCTGGCGAATCTCCTCCCAAGTGGCAGTCTGGCCCAGGAGGGTGTGGTCGCATTTGGCAAAAATCTCAGACAATTCCATGACGATCATACTCCTTTATAATTTATTCTTTATCGTGGGAACCGTGGAGACGGATGACCCGATTCTCCCGGATTCCCCGGATATAGCACTTGTGACACATGGCAATGTAGGCATCGTTGCCTCCCAGCACCACCTGGGCACCCTGGGTGATGATGTGTCCGTTTCCGTCAATTCTGGCATTTACCGTGGCCTTGGCACCGCAGTCGCAGATGGTCTTGATCTCCTGGATGGTGTCTGCCACCTCCATGAGCCGGAGGCTCCCGGGGAACAGCTTGGTCTGAAAGTCTGTCCGCAGGCCGAAGCACATCACAGGAATGTTGTGCCGGTCCACAATCTCCCGCAGCTCATCAATCTGCTCCGGGGTGAGGAACTGGCACTCGTCCACAATAATCACGTCGCACTTTCCCAGCTGGGTGGCTTCAAACAGGGCCAGCACATTCTGCTGGGGGGTCAGAATCTCCCCCTCTGCCTGGAGCCCAATCCGGCTGCGAATCATCCGCTCCCCGTCCCGGGTGTCGGCGCTGGGCTTGATGAGCCACACCTGCAAATCATTTTCCTCGTAATTGTATTTGGTAATCAGGGCCTGGGCGGTCTTGCTGGAGCCCATTGCCCCGTATTTAAAGTACAATTTTGCCATGGGATTTCTCCGTTTCTCTTTATCCTAAAATGGGTTGCGTGGCTATTATACCAAATTCCATAGGATTATGCAAGAAAAATTCCGTCGAAATCCACAGACTGCCCTTTGGGGTCTCTGTCATAAAGAGCCTGCCGGGTGCATAGGCTGTTTTGAACAGGAGGGATGTGCATGAATCAGGAGCCGGTGCAGCTGCCTCACAAGCTGACCCTGAACGAGCGCAGCAGCCTTACCCTCACCGGGGTCAGCCAGGTGGTGCGGTTTGAAGAGACCTGCGTGGTGCTGGAAACCCAGCTGGGAACCCTGGTGATTCATGGCAAGGATCTGGAGCTGAAAACTTTGTCCATTGAAGGGGGACAGGTGGCGGTGAAGGGACACATCTGCGCCATGATTTATCAGGAGCCCCGGCAAAGAGGCGGCGTGCTGCGCCGTCTGGTGAAATGATTTCCCCGGCCCTGGCCTGGGGGCAGTTTCTCACCGCCTGCCTGCTGGGGGCGGGACTGGGGCTGGTGTATGACTTCCTCCGGCCCCTGCGCCCCCGGTTTACGGCCCTTTCCGACCTGCTTTTCCTGGGGGTTCTGGGATATACCCTTGTGTACCTGTTTTTTGGAGTGTGTCGGGGGGACATCCGGGGCGGGTATGCTCTGGGACTGGCTGCCGGAGGCTTTTGCTGGGAATGGACCCTGGGGCGCATCTTTTCCCCGGTTTTTGCCGGATTCTGGAAGGCACTGGGGCACCTTTTCCGGGCTTTGGCGGCACCTTGGAAAAAATTTTTCAAAAAAAATCCGAAAAAAACAAAAATTTTTCTTTGCAAGCTGGGAAAAATGGGTTACAATAAAGAGGAATGATTGCCGGAAAGACCGGCATGGAACCGGAGGGACCCTGCATGAAAAATATCCGCCTGGTATACCGCCCCGCCGCACCTCTTCTCAAGTGCGCCGTGCTGGTATCCATTCTGCTGTCCGGCATCGCCATGGGCGTCATCGCCATGCGCTGCAACAGCGTCCAGGCCAATACCCAGAGCCTGCGGAATCAGGCCATCGCCCTGGAAGGGGAGAATGAGCGCCTGACCCAGGACATCCAGCAGTTGGGCACCCCCCAGAGCATCCGTCAGCTGGCCGCCGAGCTTTTGGGGCTGGTAGACCCGGATTCCGTCTTTTTCAATCCGGTGGAGCCCACCGACCCATCATAAATTTGGAGGAAACTAAGCAAACATGGAGTTAACCGTAGGAGCCGTATTAGAAGGTAAAGTCAAGTCCATCACCAACTTTGGCGCATTCATTCAGCTGCCCGAGAACAAGACCGGCATGGTACATATCTCGGAGGTGTCCAATACCTATGTCAGCGACATCCGGCAGCACCTGACCGAAGGACAGGATGTGAAGGTCATGGTCATCAACCTGGATTCCGGGAAGATCAATCTGTCCATCAAGCGGCTGGAGCCCAAGCCTCAGCGGGGCCCCGGCAGAGGCAATTCCTTCCCCCGGAAAGAAGGCGGCAGCCCCCAGCGTTCTGCCCCCACCCCTCCTCCGGCTCCCAAAACCGCCGACCAGCTTTTTGAGGAAAAGCTCAAGGCCTTTATGACCGAATCCGACAGCAAAATCTCTTCCCTCCGGCAGTACTCCGACCACCGGACCAGAAGCCGCAGAAGATAACATTCCCGGCTGCCGCCTGTTTTCCGGGCGGCAGCTTTTTTACAAGGAGATTTTATATGGCAACTGTTGTAATCACCGGCGGCTCCCGGGGTATTGGAGCGGCGGCGGTGCGGCGCTTCGCCGCCCGGGGAGACCGGGTGTTTTTCTTCTACGAAAAGGCCCACGACCGGGCAAAAGCCCTGGAAGCGGAAACCGGTGCTATCCCCATTTGCTGCGATGTTGCCCGGGAGGAAGCCGTCCGGGAGGCCTTTTTGCAGATTCCCCAGGTGGACATCCTCATTTGCTGCGCCGGCATCAGCCAGGTGGGGCTTTTCCAGGATGTGACCCCGGAAGCCTGGGACCGGATGTTCAATGTGAACGTGAAGGGCATCTACCACACGGTGCGCCAGGCAATTCCCTACTTTTTGAAGCAGCAGAAGGGGTGTATTCTTACGGTTTCCTCCATGTGGGGACAGGTGGGAGCTTCCTGCGAGGCGGTGTACGCTGCCACCAAGGGGGCGGTGATTGCCCTGACCAAGTCCCTGGCCAAGGAGCTGGGACCCAGCGGCATCCGGTGCAACTGCGTGGCACCGGGGGTGATTCTCACGGATATGTGCGCAGGATTCAACCAGGAAACCCTGGACGCTCTGGCAGAGGAAACCCCTCTGGGGCGCAACGGCACAGCGGAGGATGTGGCGGGGGCTCTTATGTACCTGGCGGATGCTCCCTTTGTCACCGGAGAAGTGCTGTCCGTCAACGGCGGCTTTGTCATATAGTCTGTAAGGAGGAAATACCAATGAAAATTGCAATGGCTTGTGACCACGGAGCGGTGGAGCTGAAAAATAAGCTGAAAGCCCACCTTCAGGAGAAGGGCATGGAAGTGGTGGACTTCGGCACCCACACCACCGACAGCTGTGACTACCCCGACTATATTGCCCCTGCCGCCCGGGCGGTGGCCTCCGGGGAATGTGAACGGGGCATCGTCCTGTGCACCACCGGCATCGGCGTGTCCATCGTTGCCAACAAGATCAAGGGCATCCGCTGCGCCCTCCTGTCCGACACCATGACCGCCCGCCTCACCCGGGAGCACAACGACACCAACATGATGGCCCTGGGCGCCGGAGTCACCGGCCCCATGCTGGCCCAGGAAATCGTGGACGTGTGGCTGGCCACGGAGTTCTCCCACTCAGAACGCCACCAGCGCCGCATCGACAAGGTGATGGCCCTGGAAAACCTGTAAGGCAAAATAAAAAAGCTGCGGCAAACGCCGCAGCTTTTTGTTTGTTATTTTGCGTACTCCACAGCCTTGGTCTCCCGGATGACGTTGACCTTAATCTGTCCCGGGTATTCCAGTTCTGCTTCGATCTTCTTGGCAATGTCCCGGGCCAGGATGATCATGTTGTCCTCGGTCACCTGCTCCGGCTTTACCATAATCCGCACTTCCCGGCCGGCCTGGATGGCGTAAGCCTTATCCACACCGGGGTAGGAGCCGGTGAGCTCCTCCAGCTTCTGCAGCCGGCGGATGTAGTTTTCCACATTCTCCCGACGGGCACCGGGACGGGCGGCAGACACAGCGTCCGCAGCCTGCACCAGAACGGCAATCACCGTCTTGGGCTCCACGTCGCCGTGGTGGGCTTCGATGGCGTTGATGACCACCGGGTTCTCCTTGAACTTCCGGGCCAAGTCAGCACCCAGCTGCACATGGCTGCCCTCTACCTCGTGGTCAATGGACTTGCCCAGGTCGTGAAGCAGTCCTGCCCGCTTGGCAAGAGCCACGTCCACACCCAGCTCCGCCGCCATCAGGCCGGCGATGTGGGAAACCTCGATGGAGTGGTTCAGCACATTCTGACCGTAGGAAGTACGGTACTTCTGACGGCCCAGAATCTTCACCAGCTCCGGATTCAGGTTATGCACATTGGTCTCGTAGCAGGCCCGCTCGCCCTCCTCCCGGATGGTGCGGTCCACTTCCTTCCGGGCCTTTTCCACCATGTCCTCGATGCGGGTGGGGTGGATTCTGCCGTCCACAATCAGCTTTTCCAGGGCCAGACGGGCAATCTCCCGGCGCACCGGGTCAAAGCTGGAGACGGTAATGGCCTCGGGGGTATCGTCGATAATCAGATCCACACCGGTGATGGTTTCCAGGGTGCGGATGTTCCGGCCTTCCCGGCCGATGATTCTGCCCTTCATCTCGTCGTTGGGCAGGGGCACCACGGACACGGTGGCTTCTGCCACGTGGTCAGCGGCGCAGCGCTGGATGGCGGTGGAGAGAATCTCCCGTGCCTTGTTGTCCGCTTCGTCCTTCAGCTGCTGCTCGATCTCCTTGATCTTCATGGCAGTTTCGTGACGAACCTCGGACTCCACGCTGTCAAGCAAAAACTGCTTGGCCTGCTCCTGGGTCAGGCCCGAAATCTCCTCCAGCTTTTCCAGGTGCTGGGCTTTGATTTTCTCCACCTGTTCCCGGGTCTGGGCCACCTCTGCCAGGCGGTTGGACAGCTCCGTCTCTTTCCGCTCGAAGGCATCGGCCTTCTTGTCCAGGGATTCTTCTTTCTGCTGCAGGCGGCGCTCCTGCTTGCTCAGCTCGGAACGGCGCTCTTTCACTTCTTTTTCGTGCTCCGTACGGGATCTATGAATTTCGTCCTTGGCTTCCAGAAGCATTTCCTTTTTCCGGCTCTCACCGCTGCGGATGGCTTCGTTGATAATCCGGGTGGCCTCCTGCTCCGCAGAGCCAATCTCCCGCTCACCTACCCGTTTCCGGTAGTAAGTTCCTCCGAAAAAGCACAAAATGCCTACCAAAAGAACGCCAATGACGGCGAATACAATTTCCAACGGTCCCATAATTTCTGCACACCTCCTTTTTGTAATCGGTATCCCGAGGTGGGCAACAGGGCCACATGATGTTGAATTGGCAAATGAACCGCCAAAAGGCGGGATAGATTCAGCACAAATGAACGCCATGGGGCGCAAATACCCTACCCGACATCCGGGCAAAAGATGAAACGCCGGGGCAACTTCCACATCGGCGCACACAATACCAAATACATTTTACCCGTCAGTTAACAGAAAGTCAAGTACATTTGCACAAAAATCAAAGGAGCCTCCGGGAACTTTCCGGCTATCTGGCAAACCTCCGGCCACGCATTTTCGTTGACAATGGAAAAACCCCATGATAGAATACAAAATATATCATCTGCGGGTGTGGTGGAATTGGTAGACTCGGTGGATTTAGGTTCCTCTGGCATAGCCGTGCAGGTTCGAGTCCTGTCACCCGCACCAAAAATAATGGCTGCCCTCTGGGTAGCCATTATTTTTGGTCTGTGCTTCAGACAGGACTCGAACCCATCAAATGCCCGGGTCCGGTGGACCCGGGCTGCTCCCCGGCTGGACGGGGAGCACTCCCTGATTCTATCGAGTCCTGTCACCCAAAAAAGGACAAGTCGTTGCGACTTGTCCTTTTTTCAGTGAAATCCACCCTGCGGGTGGGTGAAATACCGCTTCGCGGTGTGAAATCCGGGCTGCGCCCGGGTGAAATCGCTGAGGCGGTGGGTGGATTTTATTTCACGGAAAACCGGAGGTTTTCCATTTCACCAAAGGCGGAGCCTTTGGTTTCACGCTTTGCGTAGCAAAGAATTTCACTTATTATTTTGAACACTCCACCCGTCTGGTGGGGGGATACTGCTTCCTTATGCCCCGAAAAAGGTGGTTTTCAGGCAGGTTTCGTAGGTTTCCCCGGGCTGTAAGACGGCGGCGGCGGGTTTTTCTTCCCATCGGTTGCCGCCCTCTGCGGGGCTGGGGGTGGACTGCCAGGGCTCGATGCACACGAACTGGGGCTCTCCCGGTGCGCTCCAGATGAGCACATAGGGGTAGCCGGAGATGTCACAGGTCACGCTTTTGCCTGTGTCCTTCTCCACCAGGGACAGCTCTTTGGAGTGAAGACCCACCATCATGTGGCTGTCGTTGGCAAACAGCGCCCGGTTTACAGGGATGGTGGTGATATTCTTTCCCAGGTAATAGGTGTGGTCGGTGAGGAGACCTTCTCCGTTGGTGGCAATGCACACCGGGGACTCGGCCTGGGAAAAGCGCAGCTCGTAGTCTGTGTGTCCCGGGGTCATGGGAATCCGGAAGGCGGGGTGATAGCCGATGCCGAAGGCCATGGGCTCCGGATCGTGGTTCTCCACCCGGAGGGTGTGGTGGAGGGTTCTCCCCTCCAGGGTAAATTCCGACACCAGACGGAACCGGTAGGGCCACCGGGCCAGGGTGGTTTCGTTTTCTGTCAGCTCCAGGACGATTTTGTCCTCCGTATGAGAAACCAGGGTATGGGTCAGCTCCCGGGCAAAGCCGTGGCTCT
>DSLFC04101__coassemble_372_pt1 | contig 35726 bp, 45 predicted proteins | sample DSLFC04101__metabat2_low_PE_008 | metagenome-assembled genome bin DSLFC04101 | reverse complement strand
TACCCCCACCCCCGAGCCCCAGCCCTCCGGTAAGATTGAGGGGCTGCCGGTGGTGCAGTCCGGCTCCCGTGGGGACGCCGCCAAAATCCTTCAGGGCGCCCTGATTGCCAAGGGCTACCCCTGCGGCAGCTCCGGCATTGACGGCGTGTTCGGCACCGCTTCTGTGGCGGCCCTGAAGAGCTACCAGAAGGCGCAGGGCATCACCGCCGACGGCATTGCAGGCCCCGCCACCTGGGGCAAAATCCTGGGGGTGTAAGTTATGAGCGAGGCCATTGTAGTGGCGCTGATTACCGGCGGCTTGTCCCTGGCGGGTGTGATTGTCACCTGTCTCATCACCGCCCGGAAAAGCGAGAACGCCATAAAGGTAGCCCAGGCGGTCACGGATACCAAAATCCAGGAGCTGACCCGGGAAGTACGGGAGCATAACAACTTTGCCAAGCGTATGCCTGTGGTGGAGGAGCAAATCAAGGTGGCAAACCACAGGATTGCAGACCTTGAAAAATATCATCAACCGAGTTAAAAAAGGAGGATTTTATAATGGACTTTGGAATTGCAACTGTGGTGGCGATAACCGCCCTTGTTTACATCATCTGCCTTTGCGTCAAGGCATCCGTCCTGGACAATAAGTGGATCCCCGTTGTTGCGGGTGTATCCGGTGTTATCCTGGGCATTTTGGCCCTGTATATCGGTGTACCCGACTTCCCGGCGACCGACCCTATGACGGCCGCAGCTGTCGGCGGTGTCTCCGGTTTGGCAGCCACTGGCCTGCACCAGGTCAAAAAGCAGCTGAGTGAATAATGCGTAACCCCCTCCTGGACCATTCGGCCCGGGAGGGGGTTGATTTATTGTGTTTTTTTGATAAAATAAAGGTGACCGGGGTAAGGCTCCCGGCCACCTCTTATTGGGGGTTGTAGCGGCTTTCGTGTGGGCGGAGCCGCTACTTTTTATGCCTTGACTTTGCTGTCTCTCACAATCTGGGCGGCTTCTTCCAGATTGTTTGCAGTCGCTTCAATCAGCTTTGCGATGTTTTCGAGAAACTGATTGAGTTCTGCGGTAGTCATTTCGTCCATTCACCTCACTCCTTTCTTTAAGAGGATTTGTACCTCTGCCTTACATACATATTATAAACCAAACGGTTTATTTTGTAAACTGTTTATTTCAACTTTTTGTATTATTTTTTATATTTTTTTGTTGACATTATAAACCAAATGGAATACAATATGGGTGCGGAGGTGAGACTGTGACAGTAAAACAGCTTGTAGAGATGGCGGTAGCTTATGCGGATATATCAAATGCGGAGTTGGCCAGGAGGCTGGGATGGTCTCAGCAGCTTCTGTATAAGCGGTTGAGCACCGGGAAATTTAGTATGGATGACTGGGAGAAAATTGCGGACGCACTCGGAGCAAAGGTGAAAATTTCCTTTGTATTTCCGGACGGAAATGAGGTAAAAAAAGAGTAGTTCAAAAGTTTTACAGTAGGTATTTGTTTGCTGTAATTGTATAGAAATGCGTAACCGTTGTGACGAGGTTGTGACGAAAAACTAAAAATATGCCTGATTTATATGCTATATTGCGAATTTCAAGGTCACCGATATGAATGGGGTTCAAGAGGCCGCTGGTTCGAATCCAGTCACTCGGACCAAAAACGGTTGAAATCGTAAGATTTCAGCCGTTTTTTCTTTATAAAAAAGCTTGCCGGAAGATATTTCCAGTAGAGATAGCAATGAAAAGGAGGGAAACCAATGAAGCCCTGGATATACCCGGATTTTTCCAATGGGATAGGCAATATCTCTGCAACCTTATCGGAGTTTCTCCATGCTCCCAATCAGAACCCGGTGCTGCCTGTTTTGCAGGAGGCTCTTTCCCGGGATTATAAGAGTGTGGTCTACCTTTGCTTTGACGGGCTGGGGATTTATCCCATGGAGCGGGGACTGGGGAAAAATAATTTGCTGAGGAAACATACGGTACAAGTTCTCACCTCCACCTTTCCCTCCACCACCACCAACGCAACCCGCACCCTGATGACCAACCGGCTGCCTTTGGAGCATGGCTGGTTCGGCTGGAGCCTTCATTTTCCCCAATTGGAGCGGAATGTGGACATTTTCCTCCGGCGGGATTCCCTGACCCAGGAGCGGGTGCGGCCCCAGGATTACCCCATAGACCAGGGAGGGTATTACTTTGAACAGGGGCAGACAGACCGGGGCGTTTACACAGTTTTCCCGGACTATATTCCCGTGAAGAACCGGAAGGGAAACCGTACCTTCCGCACCCTGGGGGAATTCTGGCAGGCGTTGGAAGATGCTTGCCAGGAGCCCGGCCCCGGGTTCATATACGGCTATTGCCCGGAGCCGGACGGAACCATGTACCAGCAGGGCGTATCCAGTCCCCAGGCCAGGGCGGTTATGCGGGAGATTTCCAGGGGAATCCAGAACTTTCTGAAAACCGCAAAAGGTACTCTGTTGATTGTGTCGGCAGACCACGGCCAGGTAGATATTGAAGGGTACATAGATCTTTATGGGGACGAAAAGCTCATGGGGATGCTGAAAACCTACCCATTTCTGGAAGCCCGGGCTCCGGCTTTTCTGGTAAAGCCCCAGTGTCGCCGGGATTTTGAAAGCTATTTTCAGGAGAAGTACGCTGAGGATTTCCAGCTCTTTACCTCAGAACATCTCATTGAACAGGGCGTGTTCGGGGAGCGGGGGAGTATGGGCTATCTTTTGGGGGATTACATCGCCCTGGGAACCTACACCCACAAAATTGCCCTGCTGACGCCCCACAGCAAACGCTTCAAAGGCCACCACACCTCTATGACAGAGGAAATGGAAGTCCCTCTGATTCTTTTGGAAACTTAAAAAACAAGGCGCAGGTTTTGAGAAAACCTGCGCCATTCATTTATCCGGGAAATCCCAACAGCAAAGAAACCAGGGTGCAAACCACCAGACTTAGCCCACCGGCTGCAATCCAGCGGCTGCGGCGTTTTTTCAGCTCCTGGGTCAGATACAGAAAGCCCAGGATTAAACCACCATCCAAAATGGTTATAATACCGGTTATGAACTTCAGAGCTTTCACACCGGTACCGGCAAACACAAGATATAGAATAAACAGAGCCAGACCTGCCAGCAGGGCATAGGTCATTACCCGCTCCATCTCCCGATAGCGATTTCTACGTTGAGCCATGCGTGCACCTCCACCAAAAGCATAGTCTATTTATAGCACATTCTGGGGAAAATTGCAATCCCTTTCCGTTTTTTCGGAAAAATGGGTAAATTTTTTGCAAATGCTTGCAGTTTTAACCGCTTCCTGCTATAATGTAACCAATTATGTGTATGGATTAAAGGAGTGCCCATGTCAGAACCGAAATACCGGCTGGAAGGGATTGTGCATACCCGGGATGAATCCATGGAGGACTTTGAAGGGCCTCTGGATGTTATCTTCCTGCTGCTGAGCAAGAATAAAATTGATATTGAGGATGTGTCCATTACCGCTATTTTGGAGCAGTACCTGGCCTACCTGGACGAGATGAAGCGGCTGGATATGGAAATCGCCAGCGAATTTATCACCATGGCATCCCACCTGATGCTGATTAAGACCAAAATGCTTCTGTCCTCGGCGGAAGCTGCGGAGGCGGAGACGGAGCTGGATTTGCTGCGGCAATCCCTGTTGGAGCGCCGCCGCCGGGAGGCCATGGACCAGATTCGGATAGCCATCACCCTTCTGGAGCCCCGGAACGAAATCGGCAGAAGTATGTTTACCAAGCAGCCGGAGCCCCTGAAACGGGATGGCACCTACCGGTACCGCCACGAGCCGGAGGACTTGCTCCGGGCGCTGGATGAGATTTCCCAGCGGAATCAGCGGCGTTTGCCGCCTCCCACTGCTAACTTCAAGGGAATCGTAGGCAAGGAGCCCTACCCGGTGGCAAAGAAATCCGGGCAGCTTCTCCGCCGCCTGATTCTGCGGGGTGTGGAGCGGCTGAAAAACCTGTTCCGGGGGAACCGGAGCCGGTCGGAGATTGTGGCCACCTTCCTGGCGATTCTGGAGCTGTGCAAAACCAACTCCGTAACCCTGGAGGACGATGTGTCCGGTGAAAACCCCAATGTCCGACTGATCAAGGCACCGGAGCAGATTGAGAAGGAGCATTCTTAATGGACCAGACAGAATTACAACGTGCAATCGAGGCCATCCTGTTTGCCGCCGGAGAAAGTGTGGAAATCTCCCGCCTGGCTATGGCCCTGGAAACAGACGAGAAGGAAATCCGGGAGGCGGCAGATGCCCTTGCTGACCAGCTGGCCTTTGACCGCCGGGGAATCCGGATTCTCCGGCTGGAGAACAGCTATCAGATGGTGTCCTCTCCCCAGATGGCAGACTTCATTACAAAAGCCCTGGAAACCCGGAAGCCTCCCAAGCTCTCCGCCTCCCAGTTGGAGACCCTCACCATTGTTGCCTATTATCAGCCGGCCACCAAGGCCATGGTGGAGCAGATCCGGGGTGTGGACAGCAGCTATTCCATCTCCGGGCTTTTGAACAAAAAGCTGATTCAGGAGGCTGGCAGACTGAATGTCCCCGGCCGTCCTATCCAGTATAAGACAACCCCCAATTTCCTGAAAACCTTTGGCCTCACCTCCCTGGAGGAACTGCCGGAGATTGAGAAGGTGAATCTGGGTGAGCCGGTGATACCGGAGGAGGAAGGGGAAGAACCTGCAAAGGAGGGCTAAGGAATGCTTTGGCTGATTATCCCCGGGATTTTGCTTTTGCTGTGCCTTTTGCCTCTGGGAATTGGCGCCGTGTACGGAAAGCAGGGCCCAAAGGTTTATCTCATTATCTGGAAGGTTAAAATTCCCCTATACCCCCGAAAGCCCAAAAAGCCCAAAAAGGAAAAAGCACCGGTAAAACCCTCCGGCAATCCCCCCCGGCAGGAGAATAAACAGGAACCGGTCCTGTCAAAAGGGCAAAAACCTACCAAAGAAGCAAAACAGGAAGCTTCCCCGGCAAAAGGGAATAACCCTCCCGAAGAAGCCAAGCAGGAAGAAGATGCCCCGTGGGATTTTGAAAAACTCAAATCCCTTCTGCATCTGCTTGTCCCTTTCCTGGGAGATTTGCGGCGGAAAATCCGCATCACCCGGCTCCAGGGGTATCTGCTCCTGGCAGGAGGCGATCCCTGCGACCTGGCGGTGAACTATGGCAGAGCCTGGGCAGCCCTGGGAAACCTCCAGGCACTGCTGAGCCGGGCGTTTGTGATTAAAAAGCAGGATTTGCAGGTAGGCTGTGATTTTGCCGGAGATAACACCTTGTTCTATGGAAGAGCAGATATTACCATAACCCTGGGACGGCTTCTGGGCCTGGTCCTTTGTTATGGTTGGAAATTGCTGAAAAGCACCAAAATGAAAAAAGGCGGTGGCGTGAAATGAGCCAGAATTTACCCAATATGTTGGATAGAACCATTACCAAAATCCGCGAAATGCTGGATTCCAATTCCGTGGTGGGCGACCCCATCACCGTGGGGGACAATGTTACCATCCTCCCCATTTCCAGAATCAGCGTGGGAATCGGCGGCGGCGGCTCCGACTTTTCCGGTAAGGTTCCCAACAAGGAAAATCCCTTCGGCGGCGGAGTAGGCGCCGGTGTCCGGGTGACTCCGGTGGCATTCCTCATTATCAAGGACGGCAGCGTGCGGATGGTTCCTGTCACGGCACCTGCCAATACCACCGCAGACCGGATTGTGGAACTGGTGCCGGAAACCCTGGACAGAATTGCGGATTTTATCGATTCCAGAAAGAAAAACCAGGAATAAGGCAAGATCCCGGGGACAAACTATCCCGGGGTGATGAACTTGAGACGAATATTTGCAGGGGTGGCGGTCGGAATTCTGGCTGCCATCCTGTTTCTGCCTGTAAGGGCCGGGGCAATCTCAGCCGAATGTGCCATTTTGATTGATGGGGAGACCGGCCGGGTGCTCTATGAAAAGCAAGCGGAGGAAAAAAGCCTCATTGCCAGCACCACCAAGATTATGACGGCGCTGGTAATCTGCGAGCAGACCAACGTGCTGGACCGGGTGAAAATTCCCAAAGAGGCCGTAGGTATCGAGGGCTCTTCCATGTATCTGAAGGAAGGGGAAGTGCTGACGGTTCAAGAGCTGCTTTACGGCTTGATGCTCCAAAGCGGCAACGATGCGGCGGTGGCCCTGGCCATTTATTGCGGCGGTACGGTGGAGGGCTTTACAGAGCTGATGAACGACAAAGCCCACCGGCTGGGAATGACCCAGTCCCACTTTGCCAACCCCAACGGCCTGGACAGCCCGGGAAATTACTCCACCGCCCGGGATATGGCTCTGCTTACGGCCTATGCCATGCAGAACCCCATTTTTGCCCAGACCGTCAGCACCAAAACCATTACCATCGGTGAGCGGTGCCTGCGGAACCATAACAAGCTCCTTTGGCAGCTGGAAGGGGCAAATGGGGTAAAGACCGGCTATACCAAGGCAGCCGGACGGATTCTCATATCCAGCGTTACCCGGATGGGACGGCAGCTGATTGCCGTCACCTTCAATGACCCCAACGACTGGCAGGACCATAAAGACTTGATTGAAGACGGATTCTCCCGGTTTACGGTACAAAAGCTCATACAGAAGGGGCAGACCCTGGGACAGCTGGAGCTGGCGGGGGGACAGGAAGAATCTGTGGATTTGATTGCGGCAGAGGATTTTTCCTATTCCCTGGCCCAGGGGGAACGGGTGACCATTTCCCTGCCGGAGGCGGGGTTTGCCTATGCTCCGGTGGCAGAGGGGGAGGAGGCAGGCTTTGCCCATATTCTGGTGGACGGAACCGCCGTGGCAAAGGTGCCTTTGGTGTACGGAAAGACTATAGAGCGGGCAGATTAAGAAAGGAGCCGGGGCATGGAAGAACGGATACAGAAAATCATGGCCAGCCGGGGGGTAGCCTCCCGCCGTGCCTCGGAGGAACTGATTTTGCAGGGGCGTGTTACCTGCAACGGAAAGGTCTGCGGTCTGGGTGACCGGGCAGACCCGGAGAGAGATACCATTTTGGTGGATGGGAGACCCCTCCCATCCACACCAGAGGCAATTTACATCCTGCTTCACAAGCCCAGAGGCTATGTAACTACCCTGTCTGACGAAAAAGGCCGGAAAAATGTCTCCCAGCTGGTTTCCGACTGCCCCCAGCGGGTGTACCCGGTGGGACGGCTGGACATGGATTCGGAGGGGCTGCTCCTTCTGACCAACGATGGGGAGCTGGCCAATCACTTGATGCACCCCAGCCATGTGGTGGATAAGGTGTACCAGGTGTGGGTGCGGGGCTTCACCCCAGAGGGGCTGGAAAGACTATCCCAGCCCATAGAGCTGGACGGCTACCGGATTCGAAAACCCGATGTGAAGTTTCAAAAGAAGACCGGGGACAAGGCCCTGCTGCAAATCACCATCCACGAAGGCCGGAACCGGCAGATTCGCCGGATGTGCGCCATTGCCGGAATGGAAGTGCAGCGCCTGAAACGAATCCGGGAGGGAAGCCTCTCCCTGGGGCAGCTGCCTCTGGGAAAATGGCGGTACTTAACAAAAGAAGAAGTAAAGGCCCTTCGGGGCTGATTTCCCGGGAAATGAATTGGAGAGGTACATATGAAAGAGGATTTTCTTGCATTGTTACAGGAGCGATACCCGAAACTGTCCAAAGGACAGCGGGCAATCGCCGATTATTTGACGGAATCCTTTGATAAGGCTGCCTTTATGACTGCAAACAAGCTGGGCAGAGCCACAGGTGTTTCCGAGTCCACGGTGGTGCGTTTTGCTACCGAGCTGGGTTATGAGGGCTATCCCGGTATGCAGAAGGCCATGCAGGAATCGGTGATGAACCGCCTGACCTCCGTCCAGAGAATGGAGGTGGCCAATGACCGGATGGGCCACACGGACCCGGTGACCTCCGTGCTCCAGTCGGACATGGATATGCTGCGCCAGACCTGCGAATCGGTGGACAGGGAGGCCTTCCGGGCTGCGGTGGAGAAGATTCTGGGAGCCCGGCGGATTTATGTGGTAGGTTCCCGGTCTGCTTCCGCTCCGGCATCCTTTTTGTCCTATTATCTGAACTATATGTTTGACGACATCCACACGGTTACCGCCTCCGGATTCAGCGAAATGCTGGAGCGGATAGCCAAAATCGGCAGGGAGGATGTGGTGATTGCGTTCAGCTTTCCCAGATATTCCTCCTCCACCATCAAGTGTGTTCAGTACTGCCGGGGGGCAGGTGCTACGGTGATTGGCATTACCAATAGTAAGCTCTCTCCCTTGACGGAGTACTGCGATTTGGTTCTGCTGGCCAAGAGCAATATGGTGTCTCTGGTGGATTCCCTGGTGGCACCTTTGAGCCTGGTGAACGCCCTGATTGTGGCTCTGGCCACAGCCCGGGAAGAAGCCCTGGCAAAAACCCTGGATATGCTGGAAAAAATCTGGCAGGAGAACAACATCTACGAAAGGCGGGCTGACCAGATATGAGGTATGACGGCATCGTCATCGGCGGCGGCCCTGCCGGAATGTTTGCAGCCATTGTAGCGGCTCAGAGGGGGCAGAAGGTTCTGCTTTTGGAGCGGAACGACCGGCTGGGGAAAAAGCTCCTCATTACGGGAAAAGGCCGGTGCAATGTGACCAACCATTGCTCCGCCCAGGAGGTGCTGGCCAACATCCCCAGAAACGGAAAGTTTCTGTATAGTGCTATGGAGAAGTTTCCGCCGGATAGAATCGAGGCGTTTTTTGAAGAGAACCAATGCCCCTTGAAGGTGGAGCGGGGTAACCGGGTGTTTCCTGTTTCCGATCGCTCCGCCTCCATTCTGGACTGCCTGAAAGCCCAGCTAGGAAAAGCCGGTGTCCATGTGGAGCACCATCGGGTGCTGGAGATTCTCCAGGCGGAAGGTACGGTCACCGGGGTAAGAACCCAAAGTGGTACATACTCTGCCCAGTGGGTGATTCTGGCTACCGGCGGCCTTTCCTATCCCACCACCGGCTCCACAGGGGATGGCTATGCCATGGCAAAAGCTCTGGGGCATACCATTACCCCCACGGAAGGATCCCTGGTGCCCCTGGAAACCGCCGGGGACATCTGCCAGCGGATGCAGGGTTTGAGTCTGCGCAATGTAGGAGTGAAGTTGGTAAACGCCAAAGGCAAGGTGCTGTATCGGGACTTTGGAGAGCTTCTCTTTACCCACTTCGGTGTTTCTGGTCCCACTGTCCTCAGCGCCAGCGCCCACCTGAAAGGGGAGGCGTGCCGCCTGCTTCTGGATTTGAAGCCGGCCCTGGAGGAAGGAAAGCTGAATGACCGGATTCTCAGGGATTTGGAGATGTACCAGAACCGTACCATGGAAAACGCCCTGACAGATTTGCTGCCCCGCTCCATGATTCCTGTGGTGCTGGATATGTTGGAGATTCCCCGGGGGCTTCAGGCCAATTCCCTGAAAAAGCAGCAGCGAAGGGCACTGGTGGATCTACTCAAAGCCTTCCCGGTGGAGATTCTGAGAAAGCGCCCGGTGGCGGAGGCCATTATCACCTCGGGAGGCGTGAAGGTCTCGGAGGTAGACCCCAAAACCATGGCCTCCAAAAAAGTCCAGGGTCTGTATTTTGCGGGCGAGATTCTGGATTGCGACGCCTACACCGGCGGCTTCAACCTGCAAATCGCCTGGGCCACCGCTTACGCAGCGGCTATGGGTGTTTCCGGGAATTTTAGTTGACAGAACGAGAAAAATGTGGTATTTTTTATCTGTTAAAAGCGCAGATGGGGAGTTTTCCTTGGAAAAGGATTGCAGAGAGCGTGGGGCTGGTGAAACCACGCACCAGGTCCATGGAATTGTCGCCCCGGAGCTTCTTTCCTGAAATTCAGTAGGGAAGGACGGCTGGGCTCGTTACCGCCTGATGAGTGCCCGCTTTGCGGGAATTCAGGTGGTACCGCGGAAAGTATTTTTCGCCCTGAGCAAATTTTGCTCAGGGCTTTTTATTTTGAAAAAGGAGTGTTTTTTATGGCGAAGGAACTGCCGAAGGTTTACGAACCCCAGCAGGTGGAAGCAGAAATCTATAAAATGTGGGAGGATAACGGGTATTTCCGTCCCACGGAGCAGAAAGGGGCCAATCCCTTTACCATCGTTATGCCGCCCCCCAATGTCACCGGCCAGCTGCACATGGGTCACGCCATGGATGCCACCTTGCAGGATACCTTGATTCGGTTCAAGAGAATGCAGGGTTACAGCGCCCTGTGGGTTCCCGGCGTGGACCACGCAGGCATCGCCACCCAGATCAAGGTGGAAGAGGAGCTGCGGAAAGAAGGACTGACCCGGTACGACCTGGGCCGGGAGAAGTTCCTGGAGCGGGTCTGGGACTGGAAGCACAAATTCGGTAACCGGATTGTAGAGCAGCAGAAGAAACTGGGTGCCTCCTGCGATTGGGAGCGGGCACGGTTTACCATGGACGAGGGCTGCTCCAAGGCAGTGCGGGAAGTGTTCGTCTCACTGTACGAAAAGGGCCTCATCTATAAGGGCAGCCGGATTATCAACTGGTGCCCCCACTGCGTCACCGCTTTGAGCGATGCTGAGGTGGAATATGTGGACAAGCCCGGCCACCTGTGGCACATCCGTTATCCCCTGGCCGACGGTACCGGTGAGGTGATTGTGGCCACCACCCGTCCTGAAACCATGCTGGGCGATACCGGCGTGTGTGTCAACCCCAATGACGAGCGTTACACCGCCATTGTGGGCAAGAAGGTGATTCTGCCCCTGGTGAACAAGGAAATTCCTGTGGTGGCAGACGACTACGCCGAGATGGACTTCGGTACCGGCTGCGTAAAAATGACCCCTGCCCATGACCCCAACGACTTCGAGGTGGGTCTGCGCCACAACCTGGAGGTAATCCGGGTGCTGGACGATAACGGCAAGGTGAACGCCTACGGCGGCAAGTACGAGGGTATGGACCGCTACGAGGCCCGGAAGGCCATTGTAGAGGATTTGAAGGAGCAGGGCTACCTGGTGGAGGTGGAGGACTACTCCCACAATGTGGGCACCTGCTACCGCTGCCATAACGATGTGGAGCCCATTATCTCCGCCCAGTGGTTCGTGAAGATGAAGCCCCTGGCAGAGGAAGCCATCCGGGTGGTAAAGGAAGGGGAGACCAAGTTCGTTCCCGAGCGCTTCTCCAAGACCTACCTGAACTGGATGGAAAATGTGCGGGATTGGTGTATCTCCCGGCAGCTGTGGTGGGGTCACCAGATTCCTGCCTGGACCTGTGCCGACTGCGGTCACATTACCGTGTCCCGGGAGGATGCCTGCAAGTGTGAAAAGTGCGGCAGCACCCACATCGAGCGGGACCCGGATGTGCTGGACACCTGGTTCAGCTCTGCCCTGTGGCCCTTCGAGACCTTGGGCTGGCCGGAAACCACCGAGGATTTGAAGAAATTCTACCCCACGGATGTGCTGGTCACCGGCTATGACATTATCTTCTTCTGGGTTGCCAGAATGATTTTCTCCGGCTGTGAGCATACCGGAAAGACCCCCTTCCACACCGTGCTGATTCACGGTCTGGTCCGGGACGACAAGGGCCGGAAGATGAGTAAGTCCCTGGGCAACGGCATTGACCCCCTGGAGATGATTGAAAAGTACGGCTGCGATGCCCTGCGGATGAACATGGTCACCGGAAACTCCCCCGGAAACGATATGCGCTTCTATGTGGAGCGGTGCGAGGCCATGCGGAACTTTGCCAACAAGCTGTGGAACGCCAGCCGGTATGTGCTGATGAACCTGGGCGAAGATGCAAAGAACTGCCTGCCTGCCCAGGATGCGCTGACCATTGCGGACAAGTGGGTGCTTTCCAAGCTGAACCGCCTGATTGCAGAGGTCACGGAGAACCTGGAGAAGTACGAGCTGGGCGTGGCTGTGCAGAAGGTGTACGACTTCCTGTGGGACACCTACTGTGACTGGTATATTGAGCTGACCAAGGCAAGACTCTATAGTGAGGACGCTGCCCAGAAGCAGACCGCTCTGCAGGTGCTGGTGTATGTGCTGGACCAGACCCTGCGGCTGCTGCACCCCTTCATGCCCTTTATCACCGAGGAAATCTGGCAGAGCCTGCCCCACGAGGGAGAAGCCCTGATTGTGGCCAAGTGGCCGGAGTACCGGAAGGAGCTGGAGTTCTCCGCCGAGGAGTCGGAGATGGAATCCGTAATGAATGCCATCCGTGCCATCCGGAACCGCCGGGCAGAGATGAATGTGCCCCCCTCCAAGAAGGCAGCTCTCTATGTGGTCACCTCCAAGCCCCAGGCATTTTCCGAGGGCGAGGGCTTCATCCAGCGTCTGGCCTACGCAGACCAGGTGACCTTGCTGGATAAAGAGCCCGAGAACCTGGACGGCATGGTGTGCTGCACCACCGCCGACGCCAAGCTCTACATCCCCATGGGACAGCTGGTGGATGTGGCCAAGGAGCTGGAACGGGTAACCAAGGAGCTGGAAAAGGCCAGAAAGAACCTGGCTATGATTGAGGGTAAGCTCTCCAATGAGAAGTTTACCGCAAGAGCCCCGGAAAGCGTAGTAAACGCCGAGCGGGAAAAGGCCCAGAAGGCCAAAGACCTGATTATGCAGCTGGAGCAGAGCGAGGAAGCCCTGAAAAAGCTGTAACCCCAATAAGCCCCAAAGCGGCAGATAAATCTTCGGATTTATTTGCCGCTTCTTTCTTTATGCCCCTGATTCCGACTGCAAATATGGAAGAAAAAATCTATACTATTTCCAAATGAAAGGAGGAAGCAATTATGCAGTTAACCAGCTTTCTGGAAAATGGGCAGCTGACCGTTGCGCTGACAGGGGAGATAGACCACCATTGCGCAAAAGCCTATATTGAGGCCATAACCGGCAAAATAGAGGCCTACAATCCCAGCGTGTGTCAGCTGGATTTTCAGGAGGTGACCTTTATGGATTCTTCCGGAATTGCGGTGGTGATCAATGCCCTGCGGTGTATGGCAAGAATCGAGGGTAAGCTCGTGCTGTGCGGCTTGCCCAATCAACCCATGAAAGTGTTCCGGGCTTCCGGAATCGATAAACTTGTGGATATTAAGGAGGCAGTGTCGTGAAATTTGAAAACTATATGATTCTGGATTTTCCCAGTAAATCCTCCAATGAGAGCTTTGCCCGGTCGGCGGTGGCTTGCTTTGCAGCCCAGATGGACCCTACCCTGGAGGAGCTGGGGGACATCCGCACCGCCGTATCCGAGGCAGTGACCAACTGCATTGTCCATGCTTACCCCAACGGTCTGGGAATCATCACCCTTCGGTGCCGGATTCTCAAGGACAATGTGCTGGATATTGTGATTAAAGACAAGGGTGTGGGCATCGGGGATTTGGAGCAGGCCAGAAAGCCCATGTTTACCACCGGCGGCAGTGACCGCAGCGGCATGGGCTTTACCATCATGGAGAGTTTCATGACCAGCTTCAGCGTTACCTCCCAGCCGGGGAAGGGAACCACGGTACATATGCGCCGGCGGCTGCAGCGCAGAACATGAGGGATACGCTGGAGCTGATTGCCCGGAGCCAGCAGGGGGATCAGCAGGCCAAGGAGGAGCTGGTGGAAGCCAATACCGGCCTCATCTGGTCGGTGGCCAAGCGCTTTATGGGTCGGGGTACGGAAACGGAGGACCTGTATCAGCTGGGGTGCCTGGGCTTTTTGAAGGCGGTAGAGGGCTTCGACCTGGCGTACGGCACCCAGTTTTCCACCTATGCCGTGCCGAAAATTGCGGGAGAAATCCGCCGGTTTCTCCGGGATGACGGCGCAGTGAAGGTGTCCCGGGGGATTAAAGAACGGGCGGCAGCCATCAAAACCACAAGAAATCAGCTGGTTCACGCCCTGGGAAGAGAGCCAACCATTCTGGAAATCTCCCGGCAGACCGGCTTTTCTCCTGAGGAGATTGCCATGGCGGAAACCGCCACCGCCGCCATCGAATCCATCCAGCAGGAGACAGGGGAGGAGGGTTTTTCTCTGGAAAGCGTCCTTTCCGATACCCAGACGGAGGAGCAGCTGGTGGAGCGGCTGTCCCTGAAACAGGCTATCGGAGCGCTTCCTGAGCGGGAGGCACTGGTGATTCAGCTGCGGTACTTCCACGGTTTGACCCAGGACCGGGTGGCAAGGGTGCTGTCGGTAAGCCAGGTGCAGGTGTCCCGCATTGAGAAAAAGGCACTGTCTCAGCTGCGGGAATTTATGAAATAGCCATTTACCCTTTGACCTTTGGGGGGAAATGGGTTAGAATAAGAAGATACGAAATAGATTGAAAAGACAGGAAAGATAGACCATGACAAAGGATTTGCTGAACCGATTTGTAAAGGCCAGAAGGCAGTATATTGCCAATCAATTTACGGACCTCAACCCCATGCAGAAAGAGGCGGTGTTGACCACCGAAGGGCCGCTGCTTCTCCTGGCCGGTGCCGGCAGCGGAAAAACCACCGTGCTGATTCACCGGATTGCCAACCTCATCTCCTATGGCAGCGGAAGCGACAGCTCCCAGGTGCCGGACACCGTGACCGAGGCAGATGTGACATTTCTGGAGAACCTTCCGGACAGCATTTCAGAAGCTGACCGCCGGAGAGCGGACTATTTGAGTGCACTGAATCCGGTAGCTCCCTGGAGCGTGCTGGCCATTACCTTTACCAACAAGGCGGCAAACCAGTTGAAGGAGCGTCTGGCGGACAAGGTGGGGCCTGCTGCCCAGGATATCTGGGCCATGACCTTCCACGCCGCTTGCTGCCGGATTCTCCGGCGGGACATTGAACTTCTGGGCTATACCCCCAGATTTACCATCTATGATACGGCGGATTCCGAGCGGCTCATGAAGGAAATCCTGAAGGATATGGATTTGGACGAAAAAACCTTCCCCGCCCGGTATGTGCTGAGCCTTATCAGCCGGGAGAAGGACAAGATGGTCACCCCGGAGGGAATGGCGGAGCGGCTGGAGAATACCAACGACCTGCGGCTTCAGCCGGTGGCCCAGGCTTATAAAAAGTACCAGACCAGGTTGAAGGAAAACAATGCCCTGGACTTTGACGACCTGATTTGCAAGACTGTGGAGCTATTGCAGCGGTTTCCCGAGGTACGTACTTACTATCAGCGGAAATTCCGCTATGTATTGGTGGACGAGTACCAGGATACCAACCATGCCCAGTACCTGCTCACATCCTTGCTGGCCGGGGGCTACCGGAACATCTGCGTGGTGGGTGACGATGACCAGAGTATCTACCGCTTCCGGGGGGCTACCATCGAGAACATTCTCAGCTTTGAGGAGCAGTACACCGGAGCCAGAGTGATTCGCCTGGAGCAGAACTACCGCTCCACCCAGTCCATTCTCAATGCCGCCAACGCCGTAATTGCCCACAATGTGGGACGGAAAGGGAAGAAGCTGTGGACGGACAACGGCGCCGGAGACCCGGTGACGGTTTACGAGGCCTCCGACGAAGGTACGGAAGCCAACTATGTGGCCGGGCAGATTCTGGCCAAGAAGCCGGATGAGAATTTCCGGGACTTTGCCATCTTGTACCGCACCAACGCCCAGTCCAACGCCATGGAATTTTCTCTGAAACGCAACGGCATTCCCTACCGGGTCATCGGCGGCACCCGATTCTTTGACCGGGCGGAAATCAAGGATATGCTTTCCTACCTGTGGGTCATCAATAACCCGGCGGACGATTTGCGCCTGCTGCGGATTATCAACAACCCGGCAAGAGGTCTGGGCCCCAAGGCGCTGGCTACCGCCCAGCGGATGGCAGAGGCGGATGGAACCAGCCTGTTCCAGGTGATTTCCCACCCGGAGGGCTACGGCCCCTTGGAAAAAACCGCCCCCAAATTCAAGGCCTTTACGGATATGATTCAGGGCCTTGCCGGCCTTCTGGAAGAGGGAATGTCTTTGCCGGAGTTTTACGAGGAACTGATGATCCGCTCCGGCTACATTGCCATGCTCCAGGCCAAACCCACCGAGGAGAACAAAACCCGGCTGGAAAACATCCGGGAGTTAAAATCCAGCATCCAGAATTATGTGGATACAGCCCCGGAGCCCACCCTTGCAGGTTTCCTGGAAGAAATCGCCCTGTATACGGATTTGGAGGAATATAACCAGGGGGACGATGCAGTGGTTATGATGACCATTCACGCCGCCAAAGGCCTGGAATTTCCCCATGTATTTCTGGTGGGCTTTGAAGACGGTCTGTTTCCCGGTATGCGGGCTATCGGCGATCAGCAGGAGATGGAGGAGGAGCGGCGGCTTTGCTATGTGGCCATCACCCGGGCCAAGGAAAAACTCACCATCTCCCATGCCCGCCAGCGCATGCTCTACGGCCGTACCTCATCGGCCCTGCCCTCCCGTTTCCTGAAGGAGATTCCGGAGGATGTGGTGGTCCGGAAGGGACTGTTTTACGGCGCAGCCCCGGAGAGAACGACTTATCCCACCCAATCCCAGTACCAGAGCCGCCAGACGGCTCAAAGAGCCAGAAGCTTTCTTGCTTCTTCTCCGACTGCCCAGAGCGCCCCGAAACTGGAGCTGAACAAGGGGGATATGGTGAATCATACCGCTTTTGGCAGAGGCATGGTGCTGTCGGTGATGAAAATGGGGGGCGACGCCCTGCTGGAAATTGCCTTTGACGACATCGGCACCAAGAAGCTTATGGCCAATACCGCCTCTGCCCATATGAAAAAGCTGTAATTTTTCCCGAGAAAAAGGCATATATCTTCCTGGGGGGAGATGTATGGGCAGAGCGATCGGACGGATTCTTCGTTTACTGCTGATTATCATACTGGTGCTGACGGTAGCCTTTTTCCTGTTTCGCAGAAAATACCAGGATGTGATTGTGGCCCTGGCCCAGACCCAGGTAATCAATACCACATCCGACCTGATTAACGATGCCATCGACCAGCAAATCGCCACCGGCGACATTTTGTACGACCGGATTGTGTACTTTGAAAAGGATTTGGATGGGCGCATTACGGCACTCAAAACCAACATGAGCGAGGTCAACCGGCTGAAAACCCAGGTGCTGAACATCATCAACGATGAGATTCTTGCCCTGGATGCCAGCGAGCTGGGAATCCCTTTGGGAAACATCTTCTTTCCGGAATTTCTGTCCGGAAGAGGAATGGCGATTCCCGTGGAGATTCTGGCAATCCGCAACTCGGATGCATCTTTTACCAGCGATTTTTCCGAGGCGGGCATCAACCAGACCCTGCACCGGCTGAATATGGAGGTGCGGGTGGATGTTTCCGTGCTGGTGCTGGGCCGGACGGAGAGCTTTACGGTGAACAGTCAGGTGATGGTGGCAGAGACCATTATCATCGGGCAGGTGCCGGATACATTACTACAAACCGGAGGGTAATATGGAACCGAAAGAGAGAATCGGGGAACTGACCCGCCTGCTGAATCAGGCGGGCTACCAGTACTATGTGCTGGATAATCCCCAGATGCAGGACTTTGAATATGACAGGCTTTTGCGGGAGCTGGAAACCTTGGAGGCCCAGTACCCCCAGTGGAAGCAGCCGGATAGCCCCACCCAGCGGGTAGGGGGAGCTGCCCTGAGCAAATTTGAGAAGGTCACCCATGCTGTGCCCCTTATGAGCCTGCAGGATGTGTTTTCCATGGAGGAACTGGAGGATTTCCTTACAAAAATTCTGGAGCAGCACCCCCAAACCGCCTTTTCCGTGGAGCCGAAGGTGGACGGTCTTTCCGTCGCTCTGGAATATGAAAACGGCCTCTTTGTCCGGGGCGCAACCCGGGGAGACGGTGTGGTGGGGGAGGATGTGACAGAAAACCTGAAAACCATCCCTTCCATCCCCATGGCCATTCCCAATGCCCCGGCCCGGCTGATTGTGCGGGGAGAGGTGTTCATGCCCAAGGAGAGCTTCCGCAAGCTCAATGAAGAGCAGGAGGCGGAAGGGAAGCCCCTGTTCGCCAACCCCAGAAACGCCGCTGCCGGCTCTTTGCGGCAATTAGACCCCAAGATTGCCGCAAAGCGGAGATTGGATATTTTGGTGTTCAATGTCCAGCTGGCGGAGGGTGTGGAATTTGAAACCCACAGCCAGTCGTTGCAGTATCTGCGGGACTTGCATTTCAAGGTCATTCCCAATCAGCTCCTGTCAGACCCTCAGGAGATTGGCAAGGCGGTGGAGGCCATCAATGAAAACCGGGAGAACCTGACCTGCGACATTGACGGTGCGGTGATCAAGGTGGATTCCCTGGCCCTGCGGGAACAGCTGGGTACCACTGCCAAGTTCCCCAGATGGGCCGCTGCTTACAAATACCCCCCGGAAATCAAGCCCACAGTGGTGGAGGATATTGTGGTGCAGGTGGGAAGAACCGGCGTGCTGACCCCCAAGGCGGTGGTGCGTCCGGTTCGGCTGGCGGGAACCACCGTCACCAATGCAACCCTTCATAATCAGGACTTTATCACCCAGCGGGACATCCGCATTGGCGATACGGTGCTGATTCGCAAAGCCGGAGAGATTATCCCGGAAATCCTGGAGGTTGACCTGTCCAAGCGGCCGGAAAACACCCAGCCCTACCGGCTTCCGGCCTGCTGCCCCGTATGCGGCGCTCCCACGGAGCGGGAGGAGGACGGGGCCTTCCTTCGCTGCACCGGCGCCGAGTGCCCGGCCCAGCTGAGCCGGAACCTTGCCCACTTTGTCAGCCGGGACGCCATGGATATTGAAGGCTTTGGCAGCGCCATTGTGGATGCCCTGATTGAAAAAGGGTATCTGGAGTCCCCGGCAGATATTTACTATCTGACCCTGGACGAGCTGAAATCCCTGTGGCAAAAGGGTGACACCGCTGCCAATAATCTGCTGACTGCCATTGAAAATAGTAAGCAGCAGGATGTGAGCCGGCTGATTTACGGCTTTGGCATCCGTCAGGTGGGCGCAAAGACCGCCCGGGTTCTGGCAACGGCCTTTGGGAACCTGGAAAGCCTCATGGCTGCGGATGTGGAGACCCTGACCCAGGTGGAGGACATCGGAGAAATTACCGCCCAGTCTATTGTCAGCTGGTTCTCCCAGCCCCAGTCCGAGCACCTGATTCGCCGGCTGAAAGAAGCCGGGGTGAACATGGAGTCCCTGCGGAAGATTACCGATACCAGGTTTGCAGGGAAAACTTTTGTCCTGACAGGAGCCCTCACCAAGTTCACCCGGGAGGAGGCCTCCCAGAAGATTGAACTGCTGGGAGGAAAGGTCTCCGGCTCTGTGTCCAAAAAGACCAGCTTTGTGGTGGTAGGAGAAAACGCCGGTTCCAAGGAGCGTAAAGCCCGGGAGCTGGGAATCCCCCTTCTGACAGAGGATGATTTTCTGGAGATGATTCAATAAAAAACCGCCGGGAGACTGGAAAAAATGAAGTCTCCCGGCGATATTTTATTTCACATCCACAACCGTCAGCACCTTGTCTTTCACCGTAAAGCGAATATCAAAGCCTGCAAAGGACAAACCGTAAATTCTGTCCGAATCCTTCTGATAGGAGGGCCTGGGGTCGTGGGACAGTACCTGACAAATGGCCTCCTGCTTTTCTGCCGGCAGCCGCTGTTTCAGATTCTCGGGAAAATCCACTTCCAGCATGAAATCTCCGGCATTCTGAGTAAAGCCTCCCATAGCCTCCGGATGGGCGTCACAGTAGGGGATGTAGGGCTTGATATCCAAAATAGGGGTGCCGTCCATCAAGTCCGCTCCGCCGATGTGGAGCACCGTGCCCATATCCTGGGTCTGCTCCACAGACAGGAGCTTTACACAGGAAAGACCGATGGCATTGGGGCGGAAGGGGGAGCGGGTGGCAAATACCCCCATCCGGGTGTTTCCGCCCAGCCGGGGAGGCCGGACGGTGGGGGACCAGTCTTGCCGCACCGCCTGGGAAAACTGCCAGAGAATCCAAAGATGGGAAAAGCCCGCAATTCCCCGCAAAGCCTCGGGATTCCGGTAGGGAGGTTCAAATACAATGGTGGATTGCAGGGCCTCCGCCAGACCGCTTTGCCGGGGAATGCCAAACTTGGTGGGAAAATCGCTGTGCATCACAGCGATGACATCCATGGAAATACTGTCCATATCAGGCACGCACCTTTCTCAAAAGAAACGATATGGCAAAAAACAGGGCAAGCACCAGGCTGATGGCTGCACCGGCAGAAGCTCCCAGATAGTAGGACACCGTCAGACCGGCAATCCCGGCTACAAGGGCAAGCAATACGGAAAACAGGTGATACTCCCGGATATTCCGGGCCAGATTCCGGGAAGCCGCTGCCGGCAGCACCAGCAGGGAATTGAGAATCAGCAGCCCCACCCAGGAGATGGACAGGGTGACGGTGACGGCAATAAACACGGTGAAAGCCGTCTGCATCCAGCCCGTGGGAACGCCCCGGGAGGAGGCCAGCTGGGGGTGAATGGAGGTCAGCATCAGACGGTTGCTGCACAGCACCCAGAAAAGAATAACCGCAACCAGTACAAGAGCCAGAAGCCCAATCTCACCGGGGGTGACGCTGAGCACATCGCCCACCAGATAGGTATTGTATTTGGTGAAGCTGCCGCCCCCCAAGGTGGCAACAAAAATGCCCAGAGCCACGGCGGTGCTGGAAAACACACCAATCAGGGTGTCGGCAGTCTGGTTGCTTCTGCTGCGGACATAGGAAAACAGCAGGGCAAAACATACGGAGAAAGCCACCGCCGCCCAGGTGGGGGCAGCCAGCCCGGCCAGACTTCCAATGGCAATGCCGGTAAAGGCGGAGTGGCCCAAGGCGTCCGAGAAAAAGCTCATTCTGCCGGTGACTACCATGGTGGAGCAAAGACCGAACAGGGGCCCCATGAGGAGCACTGCCAGCATGGCGTTTTTCATAAAGTCCCAGTGGAGCATTTCCAGGGGGAGAAAATCACAAAAGGCATACCAGATGCTCATGCTTCCATGGCTCCTTTCCGGTGAAATGCCCGGGCAAACTCCGGGGATTGGAGGACTTCCTCCGGTGCGCCCTGTTTCAGAACCTCGTGGGAGATCAGAACCACCTGGTTGGCGTAGCGGGGCAGCATGGCAAAGTCGTGGGTTGTGATGAGAATGGAAAGGTCGAACTTCTGCCGGATTTCGTCCAGCATTTCCATGAGGCTCTCCATACCTTCCACATCCACGCCGGACAAAGGCTCATCCAGAATCAGAATGTTGGGAATGGGCTCCAAAGCCAAAGCCAGCAGTACCCGCTGCAATTCACCCCCGGAAAGCCGTCCGATGGGCTTGTCAATGAGTCCCGCTCCGTGTACCCGCTCCAGGCAGGTCAGTACCTTCTGCCGCATTTTTTTGGAAACCCCCAGAAAAGCGGGGCGTTTGCTCATGCAGCAGGCAAAGAGGTCGGCAACGCTGACAGGATCCCCGGAATCAAAGGCAGGGCTCTGGGGCACATAGCCGATGAGAGGTTTCCGGTTCCGCTGCCCCACGGCGGAGAAGGAGATGGTGCCGCTGTACTCCCGCTGTCCCAGAATGGCTTTCAGCAGGGTGCTTTTTCCGGCGCCGTTGGGGCCGATGAGGGCCACCATCTGACCGCAGTGAATATGGAGATTGATGTCTTTTAAGATGGCCTCCCCGGCGATGTCAACGGAGAGGTTCTGGATTTTCAGGCAGCAGGCGTTGCTGCAGGAATCCCCGTGGGCGTGATGTGTCATCCCAGCGCCTCCTTGATGGTGTCGATATTGTGATACATGGCGTCAAAGTAGCTGCCGCCGGAAAGTGCCATGTCCAGAGTGAAAACGCCGCACCCCGTTTCGGCGGCAATGACAGAGGCGGAAGCGGCACTTCCGTTTTTCTCCACGAAAATTGCTGGAAGATTCTGAGATTCCACATCCTGAATCAGGGCTTTCAGCCGGTTTGCGGAGGTTTCACTCCCTGGCTCCTCCTCGATGGCTTCTAAGATATGCAGATCATAGGCTTCTGCAAAATAGGAAAAGCCGTCGTGGAAAGTAATCAGATCCCGGCAGGAAAGGTGAGCCAGCTGGGCTTTGCCGTAGCTGTCCAGGGCTTTCAGCTCTTGCTCCAGCTGGGCAAGATTCTTCTGGAAAACTTGAGCATTTTCCGGGTAAGCTGCGGTCAGCCCGGCAGCAATGTTGCGGCACATGAGAAGGGCATTCTGGGGGTCCAGCCAATAATGGGGGTCCTCCTCGTGATGATGCCCCTTCTCTTCATGGTGGTCATGTTCTTCCAGGGGACAAAGCAGCTCCACCCCGGCAGAACCATCCACCACAGAGGCGGCTCCCTCCAGGGCGTCCTCCAGAAATTCCTCCAGCCCGCCGCCGGAGATAATCACCATTTTGGAAGAGGCAATGGTGCGCATTTGCTCTACGCTGAGGGAGTAGTCGTGCAGGCAGGATACCGCTTCCGTCACAATGGGGGTGACGGTCAAGGGCGTTCCCTCACATAACCGGGAGGTGAATTCATAAACCGGCAGGGTGGTGGCGGCAATATCCGCCGAGGGAGCCGCCTGGCATCCGGTCATCAAAAGGCAAAGACAGATTGAGAGAATACAGAGGAACTTTTTCATTTACACCATCCCGGGCATAGGTTTTTCTGTATATAACATACCATATATGTCAAGAAAATGGAGACTGCAAAGTTTGCAGTCTCCCATTTCTTAGTGATTTTCGATCCAGTCGTTGGCCTTGGCCTTTGCCAGACGGAGAATGTCCTCCGTGGGGTAAGGGGAAGCCTCGCCGCCGCAAACATGCAGGAAATACAATCCGCCGGGAGTCTGGTACAGGTTTTCTTCATAGCCGGCAGGATCGCCATAGGAGCCGTAGGTACACTTCTTGATGAGAGTAGCGGTTTCGGTATCGTACTCTTTCTTGCAGATAATCTTCTTCATGGAACGAACCTCCTTTCTTCCTTAGAAGTACAAACCAATTATACTTCAATTACAGGAAAAATCAAGCTTTTTTTAGATTTATATAACTTTTTTGCTCCATTTATACCGGGATTTTACATATGTTGCAGAAAAACTTTCGTAGACTGGGAGGGTTTTGTATGATATGATTACAAAAAAGGAGGGAGAAGATGCGTGATATCCCGGTTTTTACAACTGAATTTGGAGTGGGCAGCTTGATTTTGCGGGAGATTCCCTACCGCCAGGAGGCCTATATCCGCATTCAGGATACCGGTCAGCCGGAAATTTTCCTGAAAGAATGTGTGGATTTTTGCAAGGCGGCGGGGGCGGAGCGGATTTACGGAACGGGACATACCTGCTGCGAAAGCTATCCCCTCCACACAGCGGTTTTGCAGATGCAAGGGGATGTGGCCGGAATGGGGGACACGGATGCGGCTGTGTTTCCGGTGGTGGAAAAGAACCTGTCCCGGTTCCGGGAGCTTTACAATGAGAAAATGGGCCGGGTACCCAACGCCTCTTTTCTCACGGAAGCAGATGCCCGGGAGATTCTCAAGGAGGGCAGCGGCTACTTTGTCCACCGGGAGGGGGAGCTCTTGGGAATCGGCGTGGTGAAGGAGCCCCGGCTTCTGGCCCTGGCTGCCTGCCAAAAGGGAGCCGGGGAGACGGTGGTAAAAGCCCTGTGCCACACCTTTGCAGGGGGTCAGGTATCGCTGGAGGTGGCTTCCGCCAACCAAAAAGCCTGCTTGCTTTACGAACGGCTGGGCTTTGTCCCAACCGCAGAACTTTCCCGGTGGTACCGGCTTTTCTGAAAAAAGAATGGCTTGTCAAGGGAAAATACTTGACAAGCCGGGAAGAATGTGGTAACCTATGGGAGGTGTCAAGGGAAACACCTTGACAAGGAGGCATAACATGGACGCTTTGCAGATGACCTTGCTGTTTGACTATTATGGGGATTTGCTTACGGAGCGTCAGCGTATGTGCATTGATATGCGGTACAACCAGGATATGTCCCTGGGGGAGATTGCCCAGGAGCTGCAGGTGAGCCGCCAGGGCGTGTACGATAACCTGAACCGTGCAGAGGCATTGCTCACCAATATGGAGCAAAAGACCGGCTGTGTCCGCCGGGACCTGCAATGCAGGAAGGTATTGCAAACCATCGAAGAGGCTGCAAAGGTGCTGGAGAATCACCAGGATTCTCAGGTGCGGCAGATTGCCGCAAAAATCCTGTCCGCAGCTCAGGGACTTGAGGAGTAACATATGGCATTTGAAGGATTGACCGAAAAAATTTCCTCTGCCTTCAAAAAGCTTAGGGGCAAAGGCCGCCTGAAGGAGTCCGACGTAAAGGAGGCTATGCGGGAGATTCGCATGGCGCTGCTGGAAGCGGATGTAAGCTATAAGGTTGTCAAGGATTTTATCAAGAATGTAACGGAGCGTTGTGTAGGTGCCGACGTGCTGGAGGCTTTGAGCCCTGCCCAGATGATCGTCAAGATTGTGGACGAAGAGCTGACCAAGCTCATGGGCAGCGATGCCAAGCACATCACCTTTAACCCCAACGGCCCCACGGTTGTGATGCTGGTGGGCTTGCAGGGTGCCGGTAAAACCACCAACGGTTCCAAGCTGGCAGGACTCATGAAGCGGCAGGGGAGAAACCCGCTGCTGGTGGCCTGTGATATTTACCGGCCTGCTGCCATTCAGCAGTTGAAGGTCTGCGGCGAGAAGCTGGGGATTCCTGTCTTTGAAGAAGGGCAGATTGACCCGGTGCAGATTGCCAAGGATGCGGTGCTCTACGCCCGCCAGCGTGGCCACGATATAGTTTTTCTGGATACCGCCGGACGGCTTCATGTGGATGAGGCCCTGATGGAGGAACTCCAAAATATCAAAGCGGCTGTCAAACCCCGGGAGATTATGCTGGTGGTGGACGCCATGACCGGTCAGGATGCGGTGAATGCTGCCCAGAGCTTCAATGAGTGGCTGGACATCGATTCTGTTATGCTCAGCAAGCTGGACGGCGATGCCAGAGGCGGCGCAGCCCTGTCTGTCCGGGCCATTACCGGAAAGCCCATCAAGTTTGCCGGTATGGGTGAAAAACTGGAGGATATCGAGCCCTTCCATCCCGACCGGATGGCTTCCCGGATTCTGGGTATGGGAGATATGCTGAGCCTCATCGAAAAGGCGGAAAAGGCATACAACGCCAAGAAAGCCGCCGAGATGGAAGAGAAGCTGAAATCCAACAAGTTCACCCTTCAGGACTTCTATGACCAGATGGTTCAGATGCGGTCCATGGGTTCTTTGCAGGATATTCTGGCCCAGCTGCCCGGAGGTGCCAAGCTCAAGGGCGTGCAGATGGACGATAAGGCCCTGAGCCGTACCGAAGCCATCATTTTGTCTATGACCCCCAAGGAGCGGGAAAATCCCAACATCATCGGTGCCAGCCGGAAGCGGCGGATTGCCAACGGTGCCGGCGTGAAGGTGGAGGATGTAAACCGGCTTCTCAAGGGCTTTGAGCAGATGCGCTCCATGATCAAGCAGTTCTCCGGCCCCGGCGCCGGCAGAAAGCTCAAGCGTATGCGTGGTCTGGGAGGCTTTGGTGGCTTCCCCGGACTGTAAATCATTCGGTTCGCTGAAAGCAATTTGCTTTGCGATATAGAACAAGAAATTTTTGGAGGTGAAACTCATGGTAAAGATCAGACTGAGAAGAATGGGTGCAAAGAAGGCTCCTTTCTACCGTATTGTGGTTGCGGACTCCCGCTCTCCCCGTGACGGCCGCTGCATCGAGGAAATCGGCACCTACAATCCCCTGACCGACCCCGTCACCATCACTGTTGACGCTGAGAAGGCTCAGAACTGGATTAAGAACGGCGCACAGCCCACCGATACCGTTCGTGGCCTGCTGAAGAATGCCGGCGTGCTGTAAATCCCTGTGAAGGAGTGGCACAATGAAAGAGCTTTTGCTGTATATGGCAAAAAATTTGGTGGACGAGCCTGAGGCAGTTACGGTAACAGAGACCGCCGGTGAGGATGGAACTGTTCTGGAGCTGCGGGTTGCCCCCGGGGATATGGGGAAGGTCATCGGCCGCCAGGGACGGATTGCGAAAGAAATCCGTACAATCGTGAAAACCGTTGCCCAGCGCACCGGCGAAAAAATCACGGTGGAAATCGTAGATTAAACGGGTATGCGTGACGCTTGGCGCCACGCATTTTCCCATTTTCAGGAGGAAATAAGCATGAAACTCCAATATTTGCAGGCAGGCCAGATTGTATCCACCCACGGCATCCGGGGAGAGGTCAAGGTGCTGCCTTGGGCAGACGGCCCGGAATTTCTCACCCAGTTTTCCCGGATACGGATTGGCGGCCGGGACTATCAGGTGGAAAGCTGCCGGATTCAGAAAACTTGCAATCTGCTGAAAATTCAGGGCGTGGACACGGTGGAAGCTGCCCAGGCTCTGCGGGAGCAGATTGTGGAAATATATCGGGAGGACGCACCCCAGGATCTCATCTTTGCAGCGGAGCTGGAAGGAATGACCGTCCTGGCAGAGGGCCAGGAAATCGGCAAAATCCAGGAGGTGCTGGACTATCCGGGAAACAAGGTGTACGTGGTGAAGGGGGAGCATGAATACATGATTCCTGCTGTAAAGCAGTTTATCCTCTCCACGGATTTGGACAACAACGTGATGCAGGTGCAGCTCATCCGGGGGATGCGTACCGATGAGAATTGATATTCTGACCCTTTTCCCGGAATCTTTGGGAGATGTGCTGTCGGACAGCATCCTGGGCAGAGCCCAGGATCGGGGTATCATCCGTATCGAAGCCCACCAGATTCGGGACTACACCGCCAGCAAGCAGTGCCAAGTGGACGACTACCCCTATGGGGGCGGACGGGGTGCCATTATGCAGGCAGACCCTTTGTACCGCTGCTGGGAGGCGGTGTGTGATGAGGCAGGCGGTCCGGTGCATACGGTGTATATGAGCCCCTGCGGCAAGACCTTCCGCCAGGCCGATGCCATCCGACTGAGCAAGATGGAAAATCTGGTGCTGGTCTGTGGCCACTATGAGGGGATTGACCAGCGGTTTATCGATGAATGTGTGGACGAGGAAATCTCCCTGGGGGACTTCGTCCTCACAGGCGGTGAGATTGCCGCCATGGCGGTGACGGATGCGGTGTGCCGCATGGTCCCCGGGGTACTGGCAGACCCGGAGTGCTTCCAGGAGGAGAGCCACTTCAACGGCCTTCTGGAGTATCCCCAGTACAGCCGTCCGGCGGTCTGGCATGGCCGGGAGGTTCCGGAGATTTTACTTTCTGGCAATCACCAGAAGGTAGCCCAGTGGCGGCGGCTGCAAGCCCTCCGCCGCACCCGGGACAGAAGACCGGATATGTTCCAAAAGCTGGATTTGTCCAGTAAGCAGGATAAAAAATTATTGGCCCTTTTGGAGGGTGAGGAAAATGGAGAATCTGAAAAAACTGAAAACCTGGGTACAGGAAAGTAAGCGCATTGTCTTTTTCGGCGGAGCCGGCGTGAGTACCGAGTCCGGGATTCCGGACTTTCGCAGCGTGGACGGCCTTTACAACCAGAAATTTGATTATCCCCCGGAAACCATTATCAGTCACAGCTTTTTTATGAAGAACCCGGAGTATTTCTTCCGCTTTTATCGGGAAAAGATGCTGCCTCTGGGATTTTCTCCCAATATCACCCATAAAAAGCTTGCCCAGTGGGAGGAAGCCGGGAAGCTGACAGCGGTGATTACCCAGAACATCGACGGCCTGCACCAGAAGGCCGGAAGCTACCGGGTGCTGGAACTCCACGGCAGCGTCCTGCGAAACTACTGCATGAAGTGTCATAAAGGCTATTCTGCCGAATATGTAAAGAACAGCCAGGGAATCTGCCGCTGCGACTGCGGCGGCATCGTAAAGCCGGACGTGGTTCTGTACGAGGAATCCCTGGATTCCCAGGTGCTGGAAAAGAGTATTTACGCCATTGCCCAGTGCGACTTGCTGATTGTAGGCGGCACCAGCCTGACGGTATATCCGGCGGCCGGGCTTCTGCGGTACTATCCCGGCCATCGTCTGGTGCTTATCAACCGGGATGAAACTCCCTATGATAATCAGGCGGATCTGGTTCTCCATGAGAGCCTGGGAAAGGTTTTTGAACAGTTGCCTTAAAAGCCATATATGAATTTTGAGCTGACAAGTTTTTGTCAGCTCATTTTCTTTTCATAAAGGACGAGCCTGCACAATACAATGGAGCAGGAGTGATGCACATGGCTTGTAACTGGCAGGCATTTTTGAATCTGGTTCCCCCCAGGCTGCGGGGGGAGGTGGACAAACTGGGAAAGGAGCAGCTACAGGAGCTGCGGCTGCGGCTCCAGGGAGAGCCGGAGCTGATTCTCCCCAAGGAGAGCAAGTGGCTTTCCGGTCCTGTGACTATGGACGACCTTTCCTACTGTATCAACGCAGCCACAAAATACTCACCCTGGGCGGCGGCCTCCGCAGCCAAAGGGTATGTGACGGCCCCGGGAGGGCACCGGCTGGGGCTGTGCGGGCAAACGGCGGTGGTGGACGGGCAGGTGCGCAGCATCCAGCCTGTTACCTCCATCAATCTGAGAGTATGCCGGGAAATCTCCGGGATTGCCAACGCTATGGCCTCCCTGCGGGGCTCGGTGCTGATTATCGGAAGCCCTGGCACAGGAAAGACAACCCTTCTGCGGGACTACATACGGGTTTTGTCGGATGTGTGCCAGGAGCGGGTGGCGGTAGTGGACGAGCGGCAGGAGATTTTTCCCCAGCAGGGCCTTTCCTGGGGCTTTCACCCAGGAAACCGGACGGACATTCTCTCCGGCTGTCCCAAGGAGGCGGGGATAGAAGCGGTGCTGCGGAATATGAACCCGGATACCATTGCGGTGGACGAGATTACCTCCGGGGAGGATTGTACCGCCATGCTTCATGCCGGGTGGTGCGGTGTCCGGCTGATCGCCACCGCCCACGCTGGGAATAAGCAGGATTTGCTGTGCCGCAGGCTTTATAAGCCCCTGGTGGAAAGCGGATTGTTTGAGAACTTGATTGTGCTGCAAAAGGACAAGACCTGGTACAAGGAGCGGATGATACTATGACCATGAGAATCGTTGGGGCGGCGCTGCTGATTCTGGGCTGCGGCAGCGTGGGCTTCCAGATGGCTGCGGCCCATGTGCGGGAGGAGCGTATCCTGCGGCAGCTGCTGCGATTGCTGGATTATATGGAGTGTGAGCTGCAATACCACCTGACACCGTTGCCGGAGCTTTGCCGCCAGGCGGCGGAGCAGGAGGCGGGGGTACTGAAAGGGGTATTTCTCCGGCTGGCAGAGGAGCTGGACAACCAGATGTCCCCGGACGTGGGACGGTGCATGGGCTATGTGCTGGGACGGCAGCAGAATCTTCCCCCCAAGGCCAAAAAGCTCCTGCGGCTCATGGGGAACTCTCTGGGAAAATTTGATTTGCAGGGGCAGATCAAGGGACTGGAAAGCCTGCGGGGAGAGTGCCGCAGAGAATTGAAAGCCCTGGAAGCGGGACGAGCCTCCCGGCTGCGGGAGTATAAGACTCTGGGACTTTGTGCAGGGGCGGCGCTGGCCATATTGTTTATTTAATCTATGGAAATTGATTTGATTTTTAAGATCGCTGCAATCGGAATTATCGTTTCCATACTCAATCAGGTGCTTTCCAGGTCAGGCAGAGAGGAGCAGGCCACCATGACCACCCTGACAGGGCTGGTGGTGGTTCTGATGATGGTGGCCCAAAAAATCTCCGAGCTGTTTGAACTGGTGAAAAACCTGTTTCATTTCTGATGGAAACCTTCGTAAAAGCCGCCGCTGCGGTGCTTGTTGCGGTGGTGCTGGTGACGGTGTTGTCCAAAAACAGCAAGGATATGGCTGTGGTGCTGGGAATCTGCGTCTGTACCATGGTTTTGCTTGCTGCCGTATCCTTTTTAAGTCCCGTGGTGCAGTTTGTGCAGCGGCTGCAGGAGCTTGGGGGACTGGACAATACCATGGTGGAAATTCTTCTGAAAGCCGTGGGGGTAGGCCTGATTTCCGAGGTGGCGGTGCTCATCTGCTCTGACTCCGGGAATCAGGGGATGGGTAAGGCCCTGGAGTACTTAGCCGGGGGCGTAATTTTGTACCTGTCCATACCCCTCTTTACGGAACTTCTGGAACTGATGCAAACCATACTGGGGGAGATATGAGAAGATTTTTTATACTGATGGGGCTGCTGGCACTGCTGATGGTGCCCGTGCAGGCAGAGCAGTGGGAGCCTCCCGAGGCACCGCCGGAGGCAGAGGAGTATATGCCGGAGGATACGGAGAGCTTTTCCGAGGGCCTCTGGTATGTAATCAAGGCCGGTATCAAGACCCTGGAGCCATCCCTGGCAGAGGCTGGGAAAGCCTGCTTTTCCGTGATGGTGGTGGTGATGCTCCTGTCATTGCTGGAAGTCTATACAGGGAAACTGCCTCCTGTGACCCCTCTTGCCGGGGCTGTGATGGTGGGGCTGACCCTTCTTGCCCCCTCCCGGTCCCTTATTGGCCTGGGAACGGATACGGTGCGGCAGCTGAGCGAATACGGAAAGCTTCTGCTTCCGGTGATGTCCGCCTCCCTGGCGGCCCAGGGCGGGGTAACGGCATCGGCATCCTTGTATGCCGGTACGGTGTTGTTTGATGCCATCCTGGGCTCTTTGGTGGTGAAGCTGATTGTGCCCCTTCTTTATGTCTATCTCTGCCTGAGCATTGCCGCAGGAGGAATTGGGCAGCAGGTGCTTACCACCTTCAAGGACTTTATCAAATGGCTTATGACCTGGACCCTGAAAACCATTTTGTATGTGTTTACCGGCTACATGGGAATCACCGGGGTGGTCAGCGGTGCCACGGATGCGGCAGCCATGAAAGTCGCCAAGCTGACCATATCCGGGATGGTTCCGGTGGTGGGAGGCATCCTCTCCGATGCTTCCGAAGCGGTGCTGGTCAGCGCCGGGGTAATGAAAAATGCATCAGGAGTCTATGGCCTCATTGCCATAGCAGCCATATGGATTGGGCCATTCTTAAGAATCGGGGTGCAGTATCTGCTGCTGAAGCTCACAACGGCGGTTTGCAGCGCCATGGGAACCCGGCAGGTGTGCGGGCTCCTGAAGGATTTTACCGGAGCCATGGGAATCCTTCTGGCCATGACCGGGGCGGTGGGGCTGATGCTTTTAATCAGCACCGTGTCCTTTATGAAAGGAATCGGATGATGGAGGGAGTCAAGGCATATGTGCTTTCGGTGACAGCCGGGGCAATCCTTTGCGGACTGGTTACCAGCCTTTCCGGCAAAAAGGGCGTTCAGAAAGGGGTTATCCGGCTGCTGACCGGGGCATTTCTCATTGTGACCGTCATTGCACCTTTGGCAAAGGTGAAAATTCAGGATTTGCAGGACTATCTGGGGGATATTTCCATGCAATCCGAGGCGTTGGCGGCAGAGGGAGAGAATTTTGCCAATGCCCAGATGGCGGATATCATAACCCAGCGGACAGAGGCATATATATTGGACAAAGCCGCATCGATGTCTGTTGCGCTGCAGGTGGAGGTGACGCTAAGTGAAGAGAACCCGCCGGTGCCGCGGGCGGTCACCCTGACCGGTGCCCTGTCCCCGTACCAGAAAAGTACCCTGGAGGATTTCATATCCGGCAACCTGGGCATTGCAAAGGAGGAAATCACTTGGAAATAGGAAAATGGCCTGAGAAAATTGCCGGGCTGCTGAAAAAATATAAATACCCCATAATTCTTCTTTGCATCGGGATGATTCTCATGGGGCTTCCCAGCTTCTCTGGAGAAAAAAAGCCTGCCGTTCAGGAAGCTACGGCGCCCACCTCCCCGGAACCAAGCATCCAGCAGGAACTGGAGCAGATTCTGAAAAGTATATACGGTGCCGGGGATGTGCAGGTGATGCTGACCATATCCCAGGGAGAGAAAACCATGTACCAGACAGATGTGGTAAGCGGAATTACAGAAAACTCCCAGGACACGGATACGGATACGGTCATCGTATCCGATGGGGAGGGGGGAGAACAGGGACTGGTGCAGCAGAAGCTTTCTCCGGTGTACCAGGGAGCGATTGTTCTCTGCCAAGGGGCAGACAGTCCCTCTGTCCGCCTCGCTATCACCCAGGCTGTGTCCAAGGTGACCGGTCTGGCGACGGACCGGATTGCAGTACTCAAAATGAAGTGATTGGAGGAAGGTAAATGAAGGTGTGGAAAAAGAACCTGGTGGCGGCCGCAATTTTGGTGGCTGTGTGTGCCGGAATCTATGTGAACTGGAAATATACGGAGGACCAGGCGGTGATGAACTTTGCGGATACGCTGGATGAGGAAAAGCTCATGTCGGAGGACACCCTGGTGATGAGCGACGGCAGCTTTTTGAACATCCCTGAGAATACGGATACCATGACGGACTATTTTGCGGCGGTACGCCTTTCCCGGCAGCAGGCCCGGGATAATGCGGTGTCCCTGCTCCAGGAGGCTATGGCCTATGACGAGGACACGGAGGCTGCCCAGACCAATGCCCAGTTGGAGGCCATTGTCCAGACGGCTTTGTGTGAGGCTCAGATTGAAAGTCTGGTCATTGCCAAGGGCTATACGGACTGCGTAGCCTATATCAGCGAAGAGGGCATTTCCGTAGCGGTGGCAGCCCCGGAGAAGGGGATGCAGCCGGCGGATGTAGCTGTGATTGCAGATATTGTCATGACCCAGACAGAATTCACCATGGATCAGATCCGGGTGGTAGAGGTGCAGTAAGTCTGACCCCAAAGGTTCATCCTTTGGGGTATTTTTTTGCCCAAAGGGATTGGAATGCAGAAAACAGTTGTTTTTTTTACCGGAAGGTGGTACAATATAGAAAATATGTCTTGTGAGGAACAGGACCAGTAAACAGGAGGTTTTATCATGGCAGATACGAAGCAGTATGTCACACAGGAGCAGGAAAAAGGCAGTGTGATGATCTCTGAGGATGTCATTGGCGCCATTGTGGAAAATACTTTGGGAGAAGTGGAAGGTGTTGCCGGTCTTGTGACCAAGCCCGGTTCCGACCTGGCAGAGCGCATCGGTGTAAAGAATTGGGGCAGAGGCATCAAAATCACCATCGGAGAGGATGAAACTCTGGTGATTGACTGCAATGTGAATGTGGTCTATGGCCAGAATGTGGCCTCCGTTGCCAAGGCAGCCCAGGAGGCGGTTACCTCCTCTGTGGAAGCCATCGCCGGTGTATCCGTCCGTGCCGTGAATGTGAATATCTGCGGCATCGTCAGAGCTTAAGGAGCGTATATGACCAGAGCCAACGCCAGAGAATTGGCCATTCACCTGATTTACAGCCGGGAGTTTACCGGAGAGGAGCCGGAGCAGCTGGTTGCTGCGCGGCTGGAGCGGCACTACTATGAGAACCTGGAAGGGGAGAATCCCCTTTATGCAGAGCGTCCCAGCCGTGCCCAGAGAGCCTATATTGACCAGGTGGTATCCGGAGTTGCCAACCGGGTGGATGAGCTGAACGATTACATCCAGAAGTATGCCATCGGCTGGGATGTGTCCCGCATTTCCCGCCTGACCCGCACCATTATGCAGCTGGCCATTTTTGAAATGCTTTATATGAGCGATGTCCCCACCGGGGTTGCCATCTCCGAGGCCGTGCGGCTGGCCAAGCTGTACGATGGGGACGATACGGGAGCCTTTGTCAACGGTGTGCTGGGTGCCTTCGCCCGGGGACAGAAAGAAGAGGTCAAGGCATGAGCACCGTAGGCTTCGACACCAGCAACTATACCACCTCTGTGGCCTTTTTTGACGGGACGGCAGGGGAGAACTGTTCACAGCTCCTGCCGGTAGGACAGGGGCAGCTGGGGCTGCGGCAAAGCGATGCCATTTTTCATCATACCAAAAGCCTGCCGGAGCTTTCCGGCAGGCTGTTTTCCCATATTCCCCAGGATTCCATTCAGGCCGTGGGAGTCAGCACCCGCCCCAGAGCGGTGGAGGGCAGCTATATGCCCTGCTTTTTGGTGGGCTATTCCCATGCAAAAATGCTTTCAGATGTGCTGAAAGTTCCCCTTTTCTCCTTTTCCCACCAGCAGGGCCATGTGGCAGCCAGCCTTTGGAGTGCCGACCGAATGGATTTGATGGATACGCCCCACCTGGCCTGGCACCTTTCGGGAGGCACCACGGAGCTTTTGCTGGTAGAGCCGGAGGGGAGAAGCGTCCGCTGCCAAAAAATCGGCGGCACCACAGACATTTCCGCCGGCCAGCTGATAGACAGAACTGGTCAGCTGCTGGGCCTGCCCTTTCCCGCAGGCAAGCACCTGGATGCCTTGAGCCAGGGGGAAAGCACCCCGGATTTCTTCCGGGTGAAATGCCCGGAGCTTCAATTCTCCCTGTCCGGAGTCCAGAACCAGGTGGAGAAGTATTATGAAAAAACCGGCAGCCGGGAAAAAACCGCTGCCTTTGCCCTGGGAAGCGTCGTAACGGCGGTGGAAAAGGCCACGAAAAATGCCATGAAGGCATACCCCGGCCTCTCGGTGGTGTTCTCCGGGGGCGTTGCCTCCAACGCCATGCTGCGGAAGAACCTGGCTTATTTGCAGCCGGTCTTTGCCCAGCCCCAGTATTCCACGGACAACGCCATGGGCATCGCCATTCTCACCCATAGAGCCATGGAGGGATGATATGGAGCAGCAGATTCTTTCCGTATCCCAGATTAACGCCTACATCCAAAGCCTCATGGATCAAGACGGCCTGCTGACAGGTCTTGCTGTCCGGGGTGAAATCAGCAATTATAAAGTATATCCTTCCGGCCATCACTATTTCACCTTGAAGGATGAAGGCGGCGCTTTGAAGTGTGTCATGTTCCGTGGCAGTGCTACGAAGCTGAAATTCCGTCCGGAAAACGGAATGCAGGTCATCGCCATGGGCAGAATCACCGTGTATCCCAGAGACGGTGCCTACCAGCTTTACTGTACCGCCATGGCACTGGACGGGGTAGGGGACTTGTATGCGGCTTTTGAGCAGCTGAAAAAGAAGCTTTCAGCCCAGGGACTGTTTGCCCCGGAGCACAAAAAGCCCCTGCCACCCTATCCCGGCACCATCGGCATTATTACAAGCTCCGCCGGAGCAGCCCTGCACGATATGCTGCGGATTCTGAGAAAACGGTATCCCTTGACCCGGGTGCGGCTCCTGCCTGTCCGGGTGCAGGGGGCGGAAGCCCCCAGGGAGATTGCCGCAGCCATTGCCTATGCAGACCACTATAAGCTGGCGGATTTGCTGATTGTAGGCCGGGGCGGCGGCTCTATCGAGGATTTGTGGGCTTTTAACGATGAGCAGGTGGCAAGAGCCATTTACCATTGCTCCATCCCGGTGATTTCTGCGGTGGGGCATGAACCGGACTTCACCATTTCCGACTTTGTGGCGGATTTGCGGGCAGCCACCCCATCCAACGCAGCGGAGCTGGCGGTGCCGGACCAGGATGCTTTGCGGCAGACCCTGGACAGCGCCACTTCTGCCATGGCTTCCGCTCTTTGGCGGCAGCTCCGGGCGGCACGGAATCACCTGAAGCTTCTGTCCGACAGCCCGGCTATGAAGAGTCCGGATGCTTACCTGGAGCAGCGGCAGAAGGCCCTTGCCTATCTGCAAGCCAGATTGGTGGCAGCCCAGGAAAAGGGGCTCTCTGTAGCAAAACAGCGCTTTTACACCCGGGCAGCCAAGCTGGAGGCCATGAGCCCTTTGAAGGTCCTCCTTCGGGGCTACGCCATGGTGCAAGATGACAGCCAGCAGGTAGTCCGCAGCGTATCCCAGGTAAAAGAAAACGACCGTATATCCATTTCCGTCAGTGACG
>DSLFC04101__coassemble_370_pt1 | contig 35806 bp, 32 predicted proteins | sample DSLFC04101__metabat2_low_PE_008 | metagenome-assembled genome bin DSLFC04101 | reverse complement strand
AAAAAAGGCAGAATGCTGAAAACATCCCTGATCAGCGGAAAAATCAGCACAACAGTTTTGTTTGTCAGCCTGGTGCTGCTGGTGTTGCTGCCCACCTTGTCTGAGAATGTAATCAACTGGATTGCCATTATCGATGGCATATTCCTCCTGATTGCCTTCCTGGATTATGGGGTTGCTTACTGCTGCAGGCCGTCTTGCTTTGTATACTTCGATAAGGAAAATCAGGAAAACACCAAGCAGTGAAACCGTGAAAGTTGGTTTTTGTCAACCAAGCAATAAACCAGGATCTCAGAAATGAGGTCCTGGTTTTTTCGTATGGTTCCCTTTTTTCATAAAACATTCCCCAGAGCACAGCCTTGAAATTTATATATTTCCTAGGTACACTCTGGGGAGCACGGTTCTACCTTATACCCTTGAATTGACAATCATCTTTTCTTTTTCCTGTTCCAACGCAGCGATTTCATCATTTTTCCCATTCAACATAGATGTCAAATTGGATAGCAGCTGGCGAATTTGACTTTGTACTTTCGTTACCTCCCCTTGGGATTCGTTGATGTGGTCCAAAACAGCCCAGTCCGCAAACAGACCATCAAAGAAATAATCCGCAAACCGAAGGAAGCCATCTATACGCACCTGAAGCTGCCTATCAATGGCCACATCCGCAAGTTCTGTTCCAAAACGCACCAATTCATCCTGTAGCTTCTGGACATTTTCCTGGGCTTCATCCAGGCAGCTATGCTTCACCAAATCTGAAACCAAACCACCGCCGGCCAGATCCCAAATTCCCCACCCTTCCGCATCATTCAGGTTGGAAAGAATTTGGTTCACCGTGTTCATAGCCTGATTGCCTGCAAAAATGGCTTCACTGATTTCCTTCTTTTGGGACTGTTTTTCAGTAATTCGCCTTTCCAGCTCCAGAAGTTCCTCTGCCTGAGGCGTTCCGGAATTGCGGATTTGCTGGGTTTTCTCCTGCAGCAGCTGGGTATATTGATTTTCAATACCTGCCAGTTCCCGCAGCTGTTCTTCCATATCCTGAATTTGGGAGCAGACCTGCTTCTGCTCTAAAGCCGCTGTATCATATTTTAACTTTGCGCCATAAGCCTCCGCCTTCTCTTTATCCAGTCGTTCGTCCTTTTTGCCAATCAGACCGTAAAAGATTGCGGACAGGCTGACACGCTCCAGGCGAAGCACATCCTCCTGCTGGGATTCCAGTTCCCTTTTCAGCTCCGCTACCCGTAATTCCAATGAGCGGTTTTGAGAACGGAGAACCGACAGCTTAGCCTCCAAACGCTTCTTCTCAAACACCTTTTCCTGAACCTGCTGCAAATTATCCATTTCCCTATCCTCCTGGATCCCTCTGTATCATCCCTTGGATTATAGCAGCCAGAACAACATTCTGCAAGGAAAAACGGCACCGAAATGACATTCGGTGCCGTTTTGCTTATTCATCCGTAGACTCGTCGTTGTCCTGAGAAAGCTCTGTCAGGTCGTCAAAGTCCATTTGCGGCGCAGAGCCCAGGCGCATGGTTTCCCACTGCTCCTTGGTCACAAGGATGGCTCTGGGCTTGCTGCCCTGGAAGGGACCCACAATGCCCCGCTCCTCCATCTCGTCCACAATCCGGGCGGCTCTGGCATAGCCCAGCTTCAACCGCCGCTGAAGCATGGATACGGAAGCCTGTCCTGTTTCCAGAATCACATCCACCGCAGCCGGGAGCATCTCGTCCCCTTCCACCTCTTCGGCAGCAGGTTCCGGTGCCTGAGAGCCGCTCTTTCCGGTCTGGGCGGCCTTCTTGTCAATTTCCTCCATGACCTGCTGGTCATACTCGTTCACAGAGTTGGACTTGACGTAGTTGGCAACTGCCTCCACCTCGGCATCGCTGACAAAGCAGCCCTGCACCCGCTTGGGCTTTCCGTCGCCAATGGGAGCGTACAGCATATCGCCCCGCCCCACCAGCTTCTCCGCACCCTGGGTGTCCAGGATAATCCGGGACTCCATGGCGGAGGCCACAGCGAAGGCAATCCGGGAAGGAATGTTGGCCTTCATCAGGCCGGTAATTACGTCTGCAGAGGGACGCTGGGTGGCGATAATCAGGTGGATGCCGGCTGCACGGCCCATCTGGGCAATCCGGCAGATGGATTCTTCCACTTCCTTGGCGGCGACCAGCATCAAATCCGCCAGCTCGTCAATAATAACCACAACCTGAGGCAGCTTCTTGATGCCGTCCTCCGTGCCGTCTGCCAGGCTGTTGTAGGATTCCAAATCCCGGACACCAGCATCGGACATGGCCCGGTAGCGGCGCATCATCTCCGTCACCGCCCACTGCAAGGAGCCGGCAGCCTTTTTGGGGTCCGTGACCACCGGAATCAGCAAATGGGGGATGCCGTTGTAGATCCCCAATTCCACCATTTTGGGGTCAACCATGATGAGCTTCACATCCTCAGGGCTGGCCTTATACAGAAGGGAGATGATTATGGAGTTCATGCACACAGATTTACCGGAACCGGTGGTACCGGCAATAAGCATATGGGGAAGCTTTGCAATGTTACCCACAATGCAGTTGCCCCCAATATCCTTACCCACCGCAAAGGAGGACAGGGACTTGGCGTTTGCAAAAGCAGGAGAGCCAATTACCTCCCGGAGAGACACGGTAGTCACTGCACGGTTGGGCACCTCAATGCCCACCACGGAGATTTTCCCGGGAATGGCTGCAATCCGCACGCCGGTAGCGCCCAGACTCAAGGCAATGTCATCCGCCGCCGTCGTGAGCTTACTTAACCGTACGCCCTTTTCCAGCTCCACCTCGTACCGGGTAACGCTGGGACCTCTGGTGACATTGATAATATGGGCTTCAATCTTGAAGCTGGCCAGGGTTTCGTTCAGACGCCGGGAGTTCTCCTTCATCTCCACCGTACCGTCTGCAGCGCCACGGGTGGGAAGCTTCAAAAGGTCAATGGGCGGGAAGCAATATGCAGATGGCTGGGCAGTCTCTCCCATTGCAATTTCCTTGGCTACCTGGGCAGCAGAATCCTCCGCTTCCTTGGCTGTCACTTTTTCTGGCTTTGCTGCCGGCGCAGGAGGCGTGGCAGGTATCGGTGCCGCTGCCGGTGCAGGCTGAGGAACGGGAACATCCTCCAAATCCAAAGGCGGCATCTGGGCAGGTATTTTTTCCGGTTCCGGCGCAGGCTGTGCCTTTTTCTCTGCCGGAGGGGCAGCCTCAGGCTGACGTTGGGAGGCAATCACCGGATCGTCTACATCGCCACGAATCTGCTCCAGCATTTCCTTTGTGCTCTGCTTGTCCGTCTTCTGCTCCTGACGTCTGGCTTCCATCTCCGCAGCTTTGGTGCGCTTATTTTCCACATAGGCAATGCGTTTGTTGGCGATGTGGTTCACCACCACAGATGCTGGGTCCTGCTCCTCTTTTTCCTCCCCATCCCAGTCCCCTCTCGGGCGATTGCGAATAGCTCGCACCAGGCTGGGAATGGTAATCTGCATACCGCCCAGCAAGGTCAGGGCTGCAGCCACGAAGAAGATAATGAAAGACATAACACTTCCACAGAGCCACTCCAAAAACACGGCCAGAAGGCCGCACAGCACGCCGCCGGTGGTTCCCACGGCGCCCCCTTCATACAGATAGCTCACCAGTCCAAAACCATCAGGAACCGCGTCGCTGCTGACACTCAAATGAAACAGGCAGCCACAAAGAAGCACAAAAACGCCGATGCAGATTGTCCGCATTTTAACCGGTCTTTTGCCGCTGAAGGCATGGATAAAGAACAGATACAGCACAGCAGGGATGGAAACGGTAAATGCAAACTGTCCAATCAGGCCATATACAAAATCCCCCACCAGGGTTACCAGGGCTCCATCCTCTCCGAAAAAAATCACCAGCTGAATCACAAACAGGGCAAGGAAAATAACCGAAGAAATCAACCGGGGAGGAATTTGCCATTCCTCATGGGCTTCCGTTTTTTTCTGGGTACTTCCCTTTTTTCCGCTTGTTTTGGATTTGCCGCTTTTCCCCCTGGCAGACGCAGCCCGCTGCGCCTGGGTTCTTTTATTATCCGCCATAGTATCCTCCTGTCAGGTAATGAGGTAAAGAATCAATGAGAAAAACGCCGCTCCCCAGGAATAGTATGCAAAGCCATAGAAACCGGTGCGTACCGCCAAAAAGTTCATAAGGCGGATGGCACCGAAGCCACATCCAAAGGCTACTGCTCCCGAAAGCAGACCCATGGCCACCCTTGCAAAGTTTACAGCCCCCAGGGTCCCTGTTGCCATAAAGCCAAAGTCAAACAGAATCAAAACCACCATTGCCGGGATTGTCAGAAGAAATGACCAATTCACAGCATTCTTTTGCTCCGCTCCCCGGAGAAGACCACTGCTGATACAAATTCCGGTTCTGGAAAGTCCGGAAAAAACCGAAAGTCCGCTCAAAACCCCCAGCAGCAGACCGTCCAATCCGGTCATGTGTCTGGCCTCTTTATTGCTCTGCCGGACATGCTGGGGTATGTACAGGAAAATACCATTGACTACGAAAAATACAGATAGATACACATAATGCTGCAATCCCTGGGCCGCATTCATAGCCACCAGCATAACCACCACCATGAAAATGGCTGCTGTTTTTACCAGCCGCAAATCATATACCGCTCCGGTACCCGGCCCGTATCGTCCTCTTCTGCGCTTTTCCCCACGGAAAAAGACCTTCAGAGAATTTCGATATGCCAGGCACACCGCCCCCAGCAGGCCCATATGCACAAACAGATTCAGGAGATGATCCGTCTGCCCTACACCAAAAAGGTATCGCAGAAGCTGCTGGTGAGCCGGAGCGGAGATAGGCAGCATCTCTGCCAATCCGGAAACCACACCGTAAATCAGTGCGTATAATAAGTCCATATTTTGCCTATCTCCTTTCCAACGCATTTCAATTCAATTTATCATATCATAATTTCCGGAAAATTTCCAGTAAAATCATAGATAAATCTTTCTATTTTCCTTTTCCCTTTTCAATCATCTTATGCAAAGCCGCCAGTGCCTCGCTCAGGCCGCCCAATTTGCCAATCAGGCCGGAAGCCACTGCCTCTTTGCCATAGAGAATGGTGCCCACATCCGTGGGAATCTCTCCGGTTGCCATCATATACTCCTCAAACTTTTCCTTGCTGATTCCGGAGTTTTTGGATACAAAATGGATAATCTGCTCTTGAATGCGCTGGAAATACCGGAAAGTCTGGGGTGCCCCCACCACCATCCCGGTCATCCGCACAGGATGCACCGTCATGCTGGCAGTGGGCGTAATGAAAGACTTTTTGGTGCAAACCGCCAAGGGAATACCGATGGAATGACCACCGCCCAGCACCAGAGAGACGGTGGGTTTTTTCATTCCCGCTACCATTTCTGCGATGGCAAGCCCCGCTTCAATGTCACCGCCCACGGTATTCAGAAGGAGCAGCAGGCCGTCAATCTCCTCACTCTCCTCAATTCCCGCCAAAAGGGGCAGCACGTGCTCATACTTGGTGGTCTTTACATTCTCAGGAAGTACCTGGTGCCCCTCCACCTGTCCGATAATGGTCAGGGTATAGATACTTCCCTTGCTGTTGCTGGTAATGTCCGAGCCCAGATCAACCAGCTGCTGCCGGTCTTCCTTTTTCATTTCCGCGTTGTTATGGTTTTCCATAATCATACCTCCTGTCAGGAAATAGGTTGTCCCAATCTTTTCTTTTCATGTAGCACAGAAGGTATTTTCCCAAAGAAATACCCCGGTTCTGCTTTCGCAAAACCGGGGTTTCCAAGAAAATTTACTTAAAGTACTTGACTGCCGCCTCGAACATACGGATGTCATAATTGCCGGGGACATTGCGGTACAGTCCGGAGCCGATACGCTCACTGTGACCCATCTTACCGAACACACGGCCATCGGGAGAGGTAATACCCTCAATGGCAAACATGGAATCGTTGGGGTTGAAGTGAATGTCGGCGGTGGCATTGCCGTCAAAGTCCACATATTGGGTGGCAATCTGTCCGTTTTCCACCAGCTGCCGAATTAGGGCTTCGCTGGCCAGGAACCGGCCCTCACCGTGGGAAATGGGGACATTGTACACGTCCCCTACCTGAGTCAGGGACAGCCAGGGGGACTTGTTGGAGGCCACCCGGGTGCGGACAATCCGGCTTTGGTGACGGGCAATGGTGTTGAAGGTCAAAGTGGGGCAATTCTCATCGGTATCGATGATCTTGCCATAGGGTACCAGTCCCAGCTTGATAAGAGCCTGGAAGCCGTTGCAGATGCCGCACATCAGACCATCCCGGTTTTCCAGCAGGCGGGTAACGCCTTCCTTGACAGCCGCATTACGGAAGAAGGCAGTAATGAACTTGCCGCTGCCATCCGGCTCATCGCCGCCGGAGAAGCCGCCGGGAATGAATACCATCTGGGCGTCCTGCAAAGCCTGGGCGAAGGTGTCCACGCTTCTGGAAATGCCGTCGGCAGAGAGGTTATTGATGACAATAATCTCCGGCTCAGCCCCGGCGTCCGCCATAGCCTTGGCAGAGTCAAATTCACAGTTGGTGCCCGGGAAGGCAGGAATCAGCACCTTGGGCTTCGCCACCTTTACAGCCGGTGCCACCTGGCAGCCGCCTGTATAGGAGAAGGTTTCCATAGGAGCCTTCTCGTGGGTGATGTTGCAGGCATACACGCTTTCCAGCTTGTTTTCGTAAGTCTTAAGCAGCTGGGAAAGGGATACTTCCTCCCCACCCCAGGTCAGGCTCGTCTTGGAGGTGGTGACACCCAGGACTTTGCCCACCACTTCCTTGCCGGACATTTCCAGTACGAAGCCGCCATAGCAATAGCCAAACAACTCCTGCAATGTCACATTCCGGTCAAAGGCCACGCCAATATCATTGCCAAAGGCCATCTTCATAACCGCCTCGGCAACGCCACCCATACCGGGGGTGTAGGCTGCCACAGCTTCACCGGAGTGAAGGAGCTTGGCCACCTGACCGTAAAGGGCAATGAGAGACTCTGCCTTGGGCAGGCCGTTTTCATCCTGCTCCGGGGTTACCAGGCACAGGGTATGGCCGGCTGCTTTCAGCTCCGGAGATACTACCTGCCGGGTCTTGCCGGTGGTCACCGCAAAACTTACCAGGGTGGGCGGCACATCCAGATTTTCGAAGCTGCCGCTCATGGAGTCCTTGCCGCCGATGGCGCCGATTCCCAAATCCAGCTGGGCCTGGAAAGCACCCAACAGGGCTGCCAGAGGCTTGCCCCAGCGCTTCTCGTCCTTCCCCAGGCGTTCAAAGTACTCCTGGAAGGTCAGGTACACCTCGGAGAAATCCGCCCCGGAGGCAATCAACTTGGAAACGCTCTCCACCACAGCCAGGTAAGCACCGTGGTAGGGGCTCTTCTCGGTGATGAAGGGATTATAGCCAAAGGCCATAAAGGAGCAGTCGTCCGTATGCTGCTTTTCCACGGAGATTTTCTGCACCATGGCCTGAATGGGAGTCTGCTGATTCTTGCCGCCGAAGGGCATCAGTACCGTACCGGCACCGATGGTGGAGTCAAACCGCTCGGAAAGGCCCCGCTTGGAGCAGATATTCAAATCCTGTGCCAGCTGGCTGTAAAGGCCGGAGAAGCTGCCGCTGATTTCCTTCCGGAAGGAAGCGGGCTGGGCAGGGGCGGCACAGATATGCTTTTCTGCGCCGTTGGAGTTCAGGAATTCCCGGCTGATGTTGACGATGGCATTGCCATTCCAATGCATCACCAGTCTGGGCTCCTCCGTCACCTTTGCCACAGGGCAAGCCTGGAGATTCTCTTTGGATGCCAGAGCCAGGAAGGTATCCACGTCCTGTGGCTCTACCACCACAGCCATACGCTCCTGGGACTCGGAGATGGCCAGCTCGGTGCCATCCAGTCCCTCGTATTTCTTGGGAACGGCGTTGAGGTCAATTTCCAGACCGTCTGCCAGCTCACCAATGGCAACAGACACACCGCCTGCGCCAAAGTCATTGCACCGCTTAATCAGGCGGCTGGCCTGGGGATTGCGGAACAGCCGCTGAAGCTTCCGTTCCTCGGGAGCGTTACCCTTCTGCACCTCAGCACCGCAGCTTTCCAGGGATTCCACCGTATGGGACTTGGAAGAACCGGTGGCACCGCCGCAGCCGTCCCGACCGGTGCTGCCGCCCAGGAGAATCACCACATCTCCGGGAGCCGGAACTTCTCTACGGACATTCTCCGCAGGGGCTGCAGCAATTACAGCACCAATCTCCATCCGCTTGGCAGCATAGCCTGGATGGTAAATTTCGTCCACAATGCCGGTGGCCAGACCAATCTGGTTACCGTAAGAGGAGTAACCGGCGGCAGCGGTGGTGACAATCTTTCTCTGGGGCAGCTTGCCCTGAATGGTCTCATTCACCGGCTTGAGAGGATCTGCTGCGCCGGTGACACGCATAGCACCGTACACATAGGCCCGGCCGGACAGGGGGTCACGGATAGCGCCGCCGATACAGGTGGCAGCACCACCGAAGGGCTCAATTTCCGTGGGATGGTTGTGGGTTTCGTTTTTGAACAGCAGCAGCCAGGGCTGGCTCTCCCCGTCCACCTCCACATTGATTTTCACGGTACAGGCGTTGATTTCCTCGCTCTCATCCAGCTTGGGCAGCTTTCCATGTACCTTCAGGTATTTTACTGCAATGGTAGCCAAATCCATCAGACAGATGGGCTTGGTACGCCCCAGCTCCTTGCGGACCTCCAGATAATGGTCAAAGGCCTTCTGGAGCAGTTCATCTTCAAAGGTAACTTTGTCGATGATGGTACCAAAGGTGGTATGCCGGCAATGGTCAGACCAATAGGTATCAATCATACGGATTTCCGTAATGGTGGGCTCCCGGCCCTCCTTCCGGAAATAAGCCTGGCAGAAGGCAATGTCCGCCTCGTCCATGGCAAGACCATACTGACGGATAAAGTCCGCCAGTCCCTTTTCGTCCAGCTGAGTAAAGCCCTCCATGGTGGCAACGGTGGTGGGAATGGCGTACTCCACCTTCAGGGTTTCCGGCTTGGTGAGGGCTGCCTCCCGGGCTTCCACCGGGTTAATCACATACTTCTTGATTTTGGCGATGTCTGCTTCCTGCAAATCTCCGTACAGGGCGTAGACCTTGGCGGTATGTACCAGAGGACGCTCCCCCTGGGAGATAATCTGGATACACTGGGCAGCAGAGTCCGCTCTCTGGTCAAACTGACCGGGCAGGTACTCCACAGCAAACACCACAGCCTCCTGCAAGTCCACATCTTCTGTGGCAATATCCAGCTGAGGCTCTGAAAATACGGTCTTTACCGCATAGTCAAACAGCTCCTTGGAGATGTTCTCTGCATCGTAGCGGTTAATTACCCGGACATTCTCAAGTCCGGGAATATCCAGAAGATTCCGGCAGTCGCTGAGCAGAGCTTTGGCCTCGTTTGCCAGCTCCGGCTTCTTTTCCACAAATACTCTATATACCAACTTAATTCCTCCCTGCTTCCAGCGCTCTTGCGCCGATGTCGTGGCGGTAGTAGCGATTATCAAACTGGATGGTTTCTGCCATGGCATAGGCTTCCCGGATGGCGTCCTTCAGGCTGTTCGCAACCGCAGTCACGCCCAGGACACGGCCGCCGGAGGTAACCAACTGCCCATCCTTCTGGGCTGCACCTGCCACATAAACGTGGGAAGCAATTTCCCCGGGGATAGAAATGGGATAACCCTTCTCATAAGCCGTGGGATAGCCCTTGGAAGCCAGAATGACACAGCAGGCGTGAGCATCCCGGAACTTCACCTCTGTCTGGGCCAGAGTGCCATTGGTGGTTGCCTGCATGATAGTCAGGAGGTCGCTTTCCAGCAAAGGCAGCACCACCTGGGTTTCGGGATCGCCAAAACGGCAGTTGTACTCAATGACCTTGGGACCGTTGGGGGTAAGCATCAGCCCAAAGTACAGACAGCCCCGGAAGGTTCTCCCCTCCGCCTTCATGGCACGGATGGTGGGAAGGAAAATCTCCTCCATACACCGCTGGGCAATCTCTGCCGTGTAGTAGGGGTTGGGGGCGATCGTTCCCATACCGCCGGTATTGAGACCCGTATCTCCGTCCCCTGCCCGCTTGTGGTCCATAGAGGAAATCATGGGAACCACCGTCTCTCCGTCGGTGAAGGACAGGACGGAAACCTCGGGACCAGTGAGAAATTCCTCAATGACAATCTGGTCGCCGCTCTTTCCGAACACCTTGTCCTGCATCATGGACTGGACGGCCTCCTTGGCCTCCTGACGGGTCTGGGCAATGATAACACCCTTGCCCAAAGCCAGGCCGTCCGCCTTGATAACCGTAGGCACCGGAGCCGTATCCAGATACCGAAGGGCAGCTTCCATATCCGTAAACACCTCGTACTGGGCGGTGGGGATATGGTATTTCTTCATCAGATCCTTGGCAAAAACCTTACTGCCTTCAATGATGGCGGCGTTTGCTCTGGGACCGAAGCAGGGAATCCCCTTCTCCTCCAGGGCATCCACTGCACCCAAAACCAGAGGATCGTCCGGGGCAACCACAGCATAATCCACCCCATGAGAAACTGCAAACTCTACAATCTGGGGAATATCCTTGGCACCGATATTCACGCAGACTGCATCAGCGGCAATGCCGCCGTTGCCGGGAAGGGCGAAAATCTCCGTAACCTGGGGATTTTCCTTCAGCTTTTTAATGATGGCGTGCTCCCGGCCGCCGCCGCCCACAACTAAAATTTTCATACAAACGCTCCCTTAATGATGGAAAAGCCGCATACCGGTAAAGGCCATCACCATATTGTAGCCATCGGCACAGGCAATCACCAAATCGTCCCGAATGGAGCCGCCGGGCTCAGCAATGTAGCTCACACCGCTGCGGTGAGCCCGCTCGATGTTGTCGGAGAAGGGGAAGAAAGCATCAGAGCCAAGGCTTACGCCGGAAATGGTAGCAAGGTAGGTCTGCTTTTCTTCCTGGGTCAGGGGCTCCGGACGGCTGGTAAAGTACTTCTGCCAGTTACCCTCGGCGCACACATCTTCCTCATTCTGGTTGATATAACCGTCAATCACATTGTCCCGGTTGGGGCGGCTCAGATCTTCCCGGAAGGGCAGATTCAGCACCTTATCGTACTGGCGCAGGAACCAGGTATCTGCCTTGCTGCCGGCCAGACGGGTGCAGTGAATCCGGGACTGCTGTCCGGCGCCCACACCGACGGCCTGTCCGTCATAAGCAAAGCAGACGGAGTTGGACTGGGTGTATTTCAGGGTAATCAGAGAGATAATCAGATCCCGCTTTGCCTCCTCCGGCAGTACCTTGTTGGCAGTGACCAGGTTGTTAAGCAACGCCTCGTCAATCTTGAAGTTATTCCGTCCCTGCTGGAAGGTGATGCCAAAGACCTGCTTCCGCTCAATCTCCTCCGGCACATAATTGGGGTCAATTTTCACGATGTTATAGTTGCCCTTCCGCTTGGTTTTCAGGATTTCCAGGGCCTTTTCTGTATAGCCAGGAGCGATGATGCCGTCGGAAACCTCCCGCTGCACCAGCTTGGCGGTCACCTCGTCACACACATCGGACAGGGCCACCCAGTCACCGAAGGAGCACATTCTGTCGGTGCCTCTGGCTCTTGCATAGGCACAGGCCAGAGGGCTTTCATCCAGACCTTCCATATCATCCACAAAGCAGGCCTTCTTCAGCTTCTCCGGCAGAGGAATGCCCACAGCTGCAGAAGTGGGGCTGACATGCTTGAAAGAAGTTACCGCAGGCAGTCCCAAGGCCTCCTTCAGTTCCTTCACCAGCTGCCAGGAGTTGAAGGCATCCAGAAAGTTGATGTAGCCGGGTCTTCCGCAGAGAATTTCAATGGGCAGCTGACTGCCATCCTGCATATAAATCTGGGCAGGCTTCTGGTTGGGGTTACAGCCGTATTTCAGTTCAAACTTTTCCATATCCACCACTCCTTACACATTCTTGTTGATGAGCTTCTCTTCCACATTCCCGGTCGCCAGGTCAATGTAGCGCACATACAGGGAAATCTTGTTGTTCTCGTCCAGGGACTCCCAAATCTCCCGGGCAAAGCTTTCCATATCATTGGGGATGGCTACTCGCTCCGGCTCCCCCTGGAAGGTGGGGATGGGATTTCCGTCGCATACATAGGTATGGAGGAAATGTCCCACGCCATTCATAGGCACATAGGAATAGGTGAAGCGGTTGCAGCCGGTGCCTTCTGCATCAGCGCTCTTCAGGATGCTCATTTCATAAGTAAAATCCCCCTGGTCAAAGGTAAGCATACCGCTGATTCTGGGGGTGAGATTGGGGGCATCCGGCTCAAATTTCCGGGCAGTCAGCGCCTGGGAAAAGCTCTTTCCGGCAGCAAGCCCCTCGTAAATGGTATCTGTCTGATTGCCGTTGGTGACAATCAGGTTATTTTCATACTGACGGACGGCAGCGTAGATAATCAGGCTGGGATCCTCTACCTTGGAGGCATCAAAGGGCTCGGTAAACACCTCGCCGTTCTTTACGGTAAAGACACGGTTCCGGCTGTTGGCACTTCTGCCCATGATGAAGTAAGCTGCACAAGCCTTGGTGCCGTCGGCAGACTTGCCCACAACAATACCCCGGCCGGGATAGGAATTGCCCTCCAGGCGCTCCTTCATGGTTTTCACTTCATAAACATTCATGACCATTCCTCCTAAGCTATCTGTGTTATTGCTTACAAATCTGGCTGGAAACCAGCTCCACAGCCTGGGGCAGGAGAATCCACTCCGCCTGTTCCATCACCCTGCGCTGCAGCACTTCCGGAGTGTCCCCCGGCTGAATCTCCACAGCCTTTTGCAGGATAATCTCACCGCCGTCGGGAATTTCATTCACAAAGTGCACCGTCGCCCCGGTTACCTTTACGCCATAATCCAAAGCCGCCTGGTGAACACGCAGCCCGTAGAAGCCCTCACCGCAGAAGGAGGGAATCAGAGACGGATGCACATTGATAATTCTCTTTTCATAGCATCTGGTAAAATTCTCACTCAGGATGCACATAAAGCCCGCAAGAACAATCAGGTCAATGTCATAGGCTTTCAGGGCTGCTTTCAGACCATCCTCAAAAGCCGCCTGACTGCCCAGGGCTTTCTTGCTGACAATCTCCGATGCAATCCCGTTTTGCCTTGCCCTTTCCAGGGCAAAGGCATTGGGATTGTTGGAAATCACCACCGCAATGGTGCCGCTGTGGAGAATCCCGCTTTTCTGGGCATCAATCAATGCCTGTAAGTTGGTGCCGCCGCCGGAAACCAGCACGGCAATTCTGGCCGGATTCATGGTGCGCACCTCTTTAATCGCAAATGGTAATCTTATCCTGGGATTCTTCGATTTCGCCAATCACATAGGCGTCCTCGCCCCAGTCCTTCAAAATGTTCAGAGCGGTTTCCACATCGTCTTTGGCTACCACGATGCTCATGCCCACGCCCATATTGAAGGTATTGAACATATCCCGCTGGGGGATATTGCCGGTCTTGGCAATCAGCTGGAAGATAGGCAGGACCTTGACCTTGCTCCGGTCAATCCGGGCACCCAAGCCGTCAGGGATGCTTCTGGGGATGTTCTCGTAGAAACCGCCGCCGGTGATGTGGGAAATACCCTTCACCTGTACCTTTTCCAGAAGAGCCAGAACGCTCTTGACATAGATGCGGGTAGGCTCCAGGAGAGCCTCGCCCAGGGATTTGCCCTCCAGTTCCTCTCTGGGGGTGGTCAGATCGGCATTTTCAATGTCGAAGACCTTCCGCACCAGGGAGAAGCCGTTGGAATGGACACCGGTGGAAGCCAGGGCAATCACCACATCCCCGGCTTTCATGGTGTTGTTGTCAATGATTTTGGACTTATCCACCACACCGGTGCAGTAGCCGGCCAGGTCGTAGTCGTCCTCTGCCATCATGCCCGGGTGTTCTGCCGTCTCGCCGCCAATCAGGGCGCAGCCGGCACGGACACAGCCTTCTGCAACACCGCCCACAATGTCGGCAATCTTCTCAGGGATATTCTTGCCGCAGGCAATATAATCCAGGAAAAACAGAGGCTTGGCGCCACAGCAGATGATATCATTGACGCACATGGCAACACAGTCGATGCCAATGGTGTCATGCTTGTTAAGAAGCATGGCAATCTTCAGCTTTGTTCCCACCCCGTCGGTGCCGGATACCAGCACCGGCTGAGAAATGCCTTCCAGATTCAGGCCAAAGCAGCCGCCGAAGCCTCCCACATCGTCCAGGCAGCCCTCGTTTCTGGTGCGCTTAATATGCTTCTTCATCAGTTCTACGGACTTGTAGCCGGCAGTAATGTCCACACCGGCGGCAGCGTAGCTCTCGGAATAACTTTTCTCCATGGCAGGTTAAGCTCCTTTAAACATTATTCTTTGCCGTTCCAGCAATAAGTACAGATTTTTTCCTTGTCAATACCGATAGACTCCAGCAGTCCATCCAGGGACTGGTAGCCCAGAGAGTCAAAGCCCAGCTTCTTGCAGATGGCTTTGGCCAGGCACTGGCCTCTTTCGGTGGTGGACTCCACATATTCGTCAATATGCTTGTCCGCCTCCTCCCCTTCCAGCTCGTACATGGTCTTTCTGGCAATCAGCTCCATGACAGAGTTGCTCCGGGAGAAGTTCAAATACTTACAGTTGAACAGCACGGGCGGGCAGGCAGAGCGCATATGCACTTCCTTGGCACCGCTTTCATACAGGAAGTCCACCGTTTCCCGCAGCTGGGTTCCCCGGACAATGGAATCATCCACAAACAGCAGCTTCTTCCCTTCAATCAGCTCAGGAACGGGGATCTGCTTCATTTTCGCCACCTGATTCCGCACCGCCTGGTTGGCAGGAGTAAAGGAGCGAGGCCAGGTGGGGGTATACTTCACGAAAGGTCTCGCAAAGGGCTTGTGGCAGAAATTGGCATAACCAATGGCATGAGGCAGGCCGGAATCCGGCACACCGGCGACGTAATCCACATCCGGCAAAGTGCCCCGGGCCATTTCCTTCTGGGCCATGATTTCACCGTTGCGGTAGCGCATGACCTCCACATTTCTGCCCTCATAGTTGGAATTGGGGTAACCGTAGTAAGTCCACAAAAAGGCGCAGATCTTCATGTCCTTGCCGGGAGGGCTGAGCTGCTCCACACCATCAGCCGTCACCGATACAATCTCCCCCGGCCCCAGCTCATAATGGTCGGCGTAACCCAGCTTGCTGTAGGCAAAAGACTCAAAGGACACACAACAGCCATCTTCGCCCTTACCAACCAGCACAGGCAGCCGTCCCAGTCGATCCCGGGCTGCGATGATACGGTTCTCCTGCAAAATCAAAATGGTCACAGACCCGTCAATCACCTGCTGTGCATGATGAATTCCATCAATAAGGGTTTCTTTCTCATTGATCAGGGCCGCTGTCAGTTCCGTTGCGTTGACAGCGCCGGAGGACATGGCCATGAATTGGTGCCCATGGTCGGAGAAGTACTTCTCCACCAGGGCATCCGCGTTATTGATAATTCCCACAGTAGAAATGGCGAACAATCCCAGATGGGAACGCACCAGCAAAGGTTGTGGGTCCGTGTCGCTGATACAGCCGATTCCGCTGTGACCGGAGAACTTGTGCAAATCTGCCTCAAATTTGGTACGGAAAGGGGTATTTTCAATACTGTGAATCTGTCTTTGATAGCCGCTCTCTCCGTCGTACACCACCATACCCGCTCTCCGGTTTCCCAGATGGGAGTGGTAGTCTACGCCGAAAAACACATCCAGTACCACATCCCGGCGTGCAACGGCTCCAAAAAAGCCACCCATAATGTGCCTCCTTTACAGGTGTGCGATCAAGCGAAGAACAGCTTGGAAAGGGTCATGGGGTCGATGTACTGACCATCCTTGTAAACACGCATATTGCCGGAAGCAATCTCGTCGATGAGCATTACCTTGCCATCGGCATCGTAACCGAACTCGAACTTGATATCGTACAGCACCAAACCCTTTTCCTTCAGGTCATCGGCAACAATCCGGGTAATCTTCTGGGTCATGGCCACCATGTCGTCATACTGCTGGCTGGACATAACACCCAGAGCAATCAGACCTTCCTTGGTCACCAGAGGATCGCCCTTGGCATCGTTCTTGAAGGTCATTTCCACATACTCGGGAAGATCTGCGCCCTCTTCAATGTAGTCGGAGTAACGGCGGAAAAAGCTGCCCACAGCCTTGTGACGGCAGATAACCTCCAGGCCCTTACCAAACACCTTGGCAGGCAGCACTTCCATGGTGGTGTCGTCCAGGTTAGCGCTTACATAGTGGGTCTTGATACCGGCAGCATTGATCTTCTCAAAGAAGTAAACGGACATACGCAGATTCACATCACCCACGCCGTCAATGGTCAAGCCAACAGAGTTTTCACCGGGGTCAAATACGCCGTCCTTACCGGTGCAGTCGTCCTTGAACTTCAGCAGGTAGTTTCCGTTGTCCAGTGCGTAAACATTCTTGGTCTTTCCGGTGTAAACAAGTTTCTTCTCCATGATGTTTTTCTCCTTTTGATTGAAAAGTTTTACAGATTTTGTGCCAGTTCCCGGTCTTTTGCCAGAACCTTTGCTGCATCGGCAGCCCGTTTTGCATCCAGCTTTTCGGCAATGGAAGGCTCGGACACGCCCAGAATCTGAGCGCAAAGCAAAGCGGCATTGACAGCTCCGTTAATGGCAACAGTGGCAACAGGTATGCCGGAGGGCATCTGGACTGTTGATAAAAGGGCATCAATGCCGTCTAAAACGGGTCCCTTGCAAGGGATTCCGATAACCGGTAATGTGGTATTGGCTGCAATGGCGCCAGCGAGATGGGCTGCCATGCCTGCGGCTGCAATGATTGCACCAAAGCCGTTGGCTCTGGCATTCACCGCAAAATCTCTGGCTTCCACAGGTGTTCTGTGGGCAGAGTAGATGTGAACCTCATAAGGGATATCCAGGCTCTTCAGCGTATCCACAGCCTTCTGAACGATAGGCAGATCGCTGTCGCTTCCCATGACGATTCCTACTTTTTTCATGAGACACCTCCATAAGTCATTTTCTATAAACGGCCGAGACCCTTTATAGAATCCAAAAGGGCGCACTTAACCTATAGCGGTTAAATGCGCCCAGACGGTCGGCTTTTTCTACATTCTTTGTTCCCCTGTGGTTACCCACTGATTCCGTCAGTCGCAAAGAACGCTATTTACTTTCCTTCTCGATTTTAACATGCCGCAAAAATCATGTCAAGACGGCGTAAATGCGGCTTGAGGCTTTCTCTTTTTTCACCACCTTCTCCCGTAAAAACCTGTCGGTTTTTGGTGAAGATTATGAGAATGTCCTCAATCTTCCAGAGTCTTCTTCGCCTCGCAGTAGATGCAGCGATAGATACGGCGTTCCTTGTCCACGCACTTGAACATATGCTCCAGCTCCTGCTCTGTGGTGCAGATACATCTGGGGTTGTCACAGTGCAGCCGGTCTACCAGCACATCCTCCGGTTCCGGCATCTGGACACCCTTCTTCGCCTCATCCAAAAGCTTGAGAATCAGAGCCATACGCATGTATTTACCGTTCAGAGCCTGGCGGAAGTAAGCTGCTCTGGGATCAGCGTCCACCTTGACGCTGATTTCATTGACCCGAGGCAGGGGGTGCAGCACCCGCATGGTGGGCTTGGCTGCCTGCATCTTCTCAGCGGTCAGGATATAGGAGTCCTTCAGCCGCTCATAGGTCTCCAGACTGTCAAACCGTTCCCGCTGGATTCTGGTCATATACAGCACGTCCAACTGGGGAATGGCCTCCTCCAAAGAGGTGGTCTCCTCATAGGCCATCCCCTTCCCGTCCAGAACCTCATATTTCACATATCCGGGAAGACGCAGTTCCTCCGGAGAAATGAGCACAACCTTGATGTTCTCATAGCGGGAAAGCGCAGCCAGCAGAGAATGGACGGTTCTGCCGTACTTCAAGTCGCCGCAGCAGCCGATGGTCAGATTGTTCAGCCGTCCCTCCTCCCGGTAGATGGTCAGAAGGTCAGCCAAAGTCTGGGTGGGATGGCAGTGTCCGCCGTCACCGGCATTGATCACCGGCACAGAGGCATTTCTGGCTGCCACATAGGGAGCACCCTCCAGAGGATGACGAATGGCCATAATGTCAGCATAGCAGGAGACGATTTTGGCGGTGTCAGCCATGCTCTCGCCCTTGCTGGCGGAGGAGGAACTGGCCTGACTGAAGCCAAGAACGCTTCCGCCCAGCTCCAGCATAGCTGCCTCGAAGCTCAGCCGAGTGCGGGTAGAGGGCTCAAAGAACAAGGTAGCAAGCTTTTTACCACGGCAGCTTTCAGCGTACTTGGCAGGGTTTTCAATAATGTCGCAGGCGGTGTGAAGCAGGCCGTCCAGCTCTTCCACGGAAAAATCCGTAATATCAATCAGACTTCTCATGCTTTCTGCTCCCCAATCCAGCTTTCATCGGAGGGGTTGTTCCGGAAGGCGATCAGCCGCTTCACATCCTCGGGACGGATGTATCCTTCGTCGGCAGCCACCTGGGCAATCACATCGAAATTGGTCAGAGAAACATTCTTCACATTGGCGGCAGCCAGACGGTCCAGGCCCTTCTGCATACCGTAGGTGAAGATGGACACGATGCCCAGAACCTCAGCGCCGGCCTCCCGGAGGACGTTCACCACCTCAATGCAGGAGCCGCCGGTGGAAATCAGATCCTCCACCACAACCACCTTCTGACCGGGCAGGAGCTTACCTTCAATTTGGTTCTGACGGCCGTGGTCCTTGCTGCCGCTGCGGACATAGCCCATAGGCAGGTTCATAATGTGTCCCACAATGGCTGCGTGGGCGATACCGGCGGTGGAGGTACCCATCAGGACTTCCACGTCCGGGTAGTTCTGCCGAATCAGCTCAGCCAGGCCCTCTTCCACATGGGTACGCACTTCGGGTGCGGTGAGGGTCAGGCGGTTATCGGTGTAAACCGGGCTTTTGATGCCGCTGGCCCAGGTAAAGGGCTCCTCCGGGCGGAAGAATACCGCCTGAATGGAAAGTAAATCCTTTGCAATCAGCTTTTCCATGGTGAATTTCTCCTTTTCTTTAGTCGCAAAATTCCGCAACGCAGCGGTTGTAAGCAGCAACAGGGTCAGCAGCAGCGGTGATGGGACGGCCTACCACAATGTAGTCAGAGCCAATCTCCTTGGCCTGGGCAGGGGTCATAATCCGCTTCTGGTCCCCTGCCTCACCGTCGGCAAACCGAACGCCGGGGGTAACGGTCAGGAATTCCTTGCCACAAACCTCGTGCACCTTTCCGGCCTCCAGAGGAGAGCAAACGATACCATCCAGACCGGCATTCTTAGCGGTCTTGGCGTAGTGCATAACCACCTGGTCGATGGGCTCATGAATCAGCAGATCCCGCTCCATGCTCTCCTGGTCAGTGGAGGTCAGCTGGGTTACGGCAATCAGCAGAGGACGGGTACCGTCCGGACGGGTCAGGCCCTCCAGAGCAGCCTGCATCATGGCGGTGGTGCCGGCGGCATGGAGGTTGCAGATGTCCACGTCCAGGTTGGACAGGACAGCCATAGCCTTCTTTACGGTGTTGGGAATGTCATGGAGCTTCAGGTCAAGGAAAATCTTATGGCCTCTGGCCTTAATCTGCCTGACAATTTCCGGTCCCTCTGCATAGAAAAGCTCCATGCCGATTTTCACAAAGGGCTTCTTCTCCGTGAACTTGTCCAGGAAGGAGAACACCTGCTCTGCACTGGCAAAATCGCAAGCTACAATTACATCTTTACCCATTATTTTACGCCTCCAATAATATCACAAAGATTTTCAATTCCATAACGCTCCATGGTTTCGGGCAGATCCCGGATAATGTCCCGGCAGGCATAGGGGTTCACCAGATTGGCAGCACCCACTTCCACTGCCGTGGCACCGGCCAGCATCATCTCCAGCACATCCTCGGCAGAGGACACGCCGCCCATACCAATCACCGGCACCTTTACCGCCTTGGCTACCTGGTAAACCATCCGCACAGCCACCGGGAAGATGGCGGGGCCAGAAAAGCCGCCCATGGTATTGGCGATGATGGGCTTGCGGCTGCGCAAATCAATCCGCATACCCAGCATGGTGTTAATCAGACTGATACCGTCAGCGCCTGCATCCTCACAAGCCTTGGCAATGGATACAATGTCTGTCACATTGGGAGAGAGTTTTACAATCACCGGCTTGGTGGTAACCTGCTTTACCGCAGCGGTTACCTCAGCAGCCGCCTTGGGGTCTGTGCCGAAGCTCATACCGCCCCCATGGACATTGGGGCAGCTGACATTCACTTCCAGCCAACCCACCTGCGCCTGCTGGTCCAGCAGGCGGCAGGTATAGGCGTAGTCCTCCACGGAAAAACCGCTCACATTGGCCATCACGGGCTTGTGGAAACAATCTTTCAGCTTCGGCAGTTCCCGGGCAATTACCTGCTCCACGCCGGGATTCTGCAGACCCACCGCATTGATTAAACCGGCAGTACACTCCGCAATCCGGGGCGTGGGATTGCCAAACCGGGCTTCCCGGGTGGTACCCTTAAAGGAGAAGGTTCCCAGGCAGTTGATATCATACAGTTCCGCATACTCATAGCCGAACCCGAAGGTTCCGCTGGCGGGAATGACGGGATTATCCAGGGGAATCCCACACAGATTCACACTCAGCTTTCCCACAGAATCTCCTCCTTCCGCATCACGGGGCCTTCCTTACAAATCCGCTTGTAGCCGGTAATGGTCTTGCAGGAGCAGCCCATGCAGGCGCCAAAACCGCAGCCCATACGCTTCTCAAAGCTCATCTGACCAGAGGTGTTACTTGCCCGGTATACGGCCTTCAGCATAGGCTCAGGGCCGCAGGTGTAAAAATATGTATAGTCCATATCCTTCAGCACATCGGTGACAAAGCCCTGGGTGCCGTAGCTTCCGTCCACCGTGGTCACAGTCACCTGAGCCCCCAGCTCCCGGAATTCCTTTTCATAAAAGACTTCCTTCTGGGTGTTGAAGCCCAGAATCACCTGCACCTGCTTTCCCTCCGCCAGCAGTCTTTTTGCCAGCAGATACATGGGGGGAACACCCACGCCGCCTCCCAGCAGCACCGGGCGGTCTCCTGCGCAGGACAGGTCATAGCCATTGCCCAGGCCGGTAAGCAGGTCAAGGCTGCCGCTTTGCATTTGGGAAAGCTTGGCAGTCCCCTTCCCTACTACTTTGTAAATAATGGTCAAACAATCCCCGGACACATCGCATACGGAGATGGGCCGGCGGAGATACAGGCCGTCCAGCAGGATATTTACAAACTGTCCCGGGGCAGTAATGGCAGAAACATCTCCCCGCAGCACCATTTTATAAACATTTTCCGTAAGGGGTACATTTTCCGTGATTTCAAAGAATCCCTGCTTCATTTGTGCTCCTTTCATGCTTTTCTATCCCGGAAGAGTTTCTCTTCCGGGATAGGCTTTTATCAGGCGTCAATGGTGGAAATGGTCAGAGTGGTTTCCTCCAGAACATCCAGCAGCACCCGCACCGTATCCAGGGCGGTGAAAATCGTCACATTGTTTTCCGTGGCGATTCTGCGTATGGCATGGCCGTCATTGTCAGACCCCTCAGAGCCGGGCTCCTTGGTGTTGATGACATAGGCGATGTGTCCCTGGCGCAGGGCATCGGGAATCTGCTCATTGCCCTCGCTGATTTTACCCAGAGCCCGGGTACGGATACCGTTCTTCTTCAGGAAGTTGGCGGTGCCCACAGTTGCTTCAATGTTGAAGCCCAGGTTATAGAACCGGCGAATCAGAGGCAGAGCCTCCTCCTTGTCCTTGTCTGCAATGGTGGCAAAGACGGTGCCGTAATTCTGCAGGTGCATACCAGAAGCCTGGAGTGCCTTATACAGGGCACGGTTCATCTTGTCATCGTAGCCGATGGCCTCACCGGTGGACTTCATCTCCGGGGACAGGTAAGCATCCAGACCACGAATCTTATTGAAGGAGAACACAGGCACCTTTACATACCAGCGCTTTCTCTCCTCCGGGTAGATGTCAAAGATACCCTGCTCCTTCAGGGACTTGCCCATAATCACTTCCGTGGCAATATCTGCCAGGGAGTAGCCGGTAGCCTTGCTCAGGAAGGGCACGGTACGGGAAGAGCGGGGATTCACCTCAATGATAAACACATTGTCTTCCTTGTCCACAATGAACTGGATGTTGTAAAGGCCGATGATGCCAATGCCCAGTCCCAGCTTCTTGGCGTACTGGAGGATAATCCCCTTCACCTTATTGGAGATACTGAAGGAGGGGTACACGCTGATGGAGTCGCCGCTGTGAACGCCGGTACGTTCCACCAGCTCCATGATGCCGGGCACAAACACATTGATACCGTCGCAGATAGCGTCAACCTCCACCTCTCTGCCCTCAATGTACTTATCCACCAGAACAGGCTTGTCCTCGTCGATTTCCACGGCGGTCTTCAGGTAGTGACGCAGCTGCTCCTCGTTGGCAACAATCTGCATGGCACGGCCACCCAGAACAAAGCTGGGGCGCACCAGCACCGGATAGCCAATCTCGTTGGCGGCGGCAATGCCGTCTTCAATCTTGGTAACGGCGTGGCCCTTGGGCTGGGGAATGTTCAGATCCTTCAGAATCTTCTCGAAGCTGTCCCGGTTCTCTGCCCGCTCAATGGCCTGGCAGTCGGTACCGATAATCTTCACGCCCCGGTCCATGAGAGGCTGCGCCAGGTTGATGGCAGTCTGACCGCCCAGAGAGGCAATCACGCCTTCCGGCTTCTCAAACTCGATGATGTTCATCACATCTTCCGGAGTCAGGGGCTCAAAGTACAGCTTATCTGCAGTGGTGTAGTCGGTGGAAACCGTTTCCGGGTTGTTGTTGATGATAATGGCCTCATAGCCGGAGTTCTTGATGGTGGTAACCGCATGGACGGTGGAGTAGTCAAATTCCACGCCCTGACCGATACGGATGGGGCCAGCGCCCAGCACCACGATCTTCTTCTTTTCCGTCAGGCGGGAGGCATTGTCGCCGGTGTAGGAGGAGTAGAAGTAAGGAATGTAGGCGCCGGTGTGGCAGGTGTCCACCATCCGGTACACCGGGAACATCTTCTTTTCTTTCCGCAGGTTGTAAACCTCCAGCTCCTTCCAGCCCCAGAGCTTTGCGATAAACTTGTCGCCGAAGCCCATGGTCTTGGCCTCTTTCAGTACTTCCACGCTTCCCACATTGCCGGAGAGCTTCCGCTCCATGGCCACAATCCGGTCCAGAGCCTCCAGGAAGTAGGCAGTAATCTGGGTAATCTCGTGGAGCTTGGCCACCGGAACATCCCGGCGCAGCAGCTCGGTGATGGCGAAGATGTTGTCATCCTTGAACTCCGTGATGTAGTCCAGCAGCTCCTGGGTGGAGAAGCTGTCGAACTTGGGCAGATGGAAGTGGCAAGCGCCGATTTCCAGAGAGCGGACGGACTTAAGCAAACACTCCTCCAGGTTGGAGCCGATGCCCATCACCTCGCCGGTAGCCTTCATCTGGGTGCCCAAGGTGTTCTTGGCGGTAGCAAACTTGTCGAAGGGGAATCTGGGGAGCTTTGCCACCACATAGTCCAAAGAGGGCTCGAAAGCGGCGTTGGTATTGGCAATCTTGATATCCTCCAGAGCCATACCCACTGCAATCTTGGCGGTTACCCGGGCGATGGGATAGCCGCTGGCCTTGGAAGCCAATGCAGAGGAACGGGACACTCTGGGGTTGACCTCGATGAGGTAATACTCGCTGCTGTTGGGGTTCAGGGCAAACTGCACATTGCAGCCGCCTTCAATTTTCAGCTCCCGGATAATCTTGATGGCGCTGTCGTTGAGCATCTTCAGGTCGTGGTCGCTGAGGGTCATAATGGGGGCCACCACAATGGAGTCACCGGTGTGAACACCCACCGGGTCGATGTTCTCCATGCCGCAGATGGTGATGGCATGGTCATTGGAGTCACGCATGACCTCGAATTCGATTTCCTTATAACCCTTGACGCTCTTTTCAATCAGAACCTGGTGCACAGGAGACAGCTTAAAGGCGTTCATGCCGATTTCAATCAGCTCTTCTTCGTTGTTGGCAAAGCCGCCGCCGGTGCCGCCCAGGGTAAAGGCGGGACGCAGAACCACAGGATAGCCAATCCGCAGAGCAGCGGCCTTGGCCTCCTCCAGGTTGTAGGTAATCTCGGAGGGGATGATGGGCTCGCCAATGGACTGGCACAGCTCCTTGAACAGCTCCCGGTCCTCAGCCCGCTCAATGGAGGTGCTGCTGGTGCCCAGAAGCTCCACGCCGCACTCCTTCAGAACGCCCTTCTTTTCCAGCTGCATAGCCAAATTCAGGCCGGTCTGTCCGCCAATGCCGGGGACAATGGCATCCGGCCGCTCATAACGGAGGATCTTGGCAATGTACTCCAGAGTCAGAGGCTCCATGTAAACCTTATCTGCGATGGTGGTGTCGGTCATAATGGTGGCAGGGTTGGAGTTGCACAGGACAACCTCGTAGCCCTCCTCCTTCAAAGCCAGGCAGGCCTGGGTGCCTGCATAGTCAAACTCCGCAGCCTGTCCAATCACAATGGGGCCGGAGCCAATAATCAAAATTTTCTTGATATCCGTTCTTTTTGCCATAATACTTACCTCCTGAATTATCTGCTGTATACAACCTTGCCCTGGCAAACCGTCAGCACACAAGTGCCGTTCAGCTTCCAGCCGGCAAAGGGGGTAGCTCTGCCCATGGAGAGGAACTGCTCCGGATCCACCGTAAATTCCTCATCCAAATCCCACACGGTAAAATCATCGCCCAGGGGCAACCCAAACCGTTTCCGGGGATTTTCCGAAATCAACTCTATCAGCCGCTCCAATGTAAGCTTCCCGGTTTTTACAAAATGGGTATACATCACCGGAAATGCGGTTTCGATGCCCACCACGCCAAAGGCGCTGCCTGCCAGGCCCTTGCTCTTTTCCTCCCGGCTGTGGGGAGCGTGGTCTGTGGCAATCATATCAATGGTGCCGTCCAGCAAGCCTTCCACCAGCGCCATCCGGTCTTCCGGGCTGCGCAGGGGCGGATTCATTTTGAACCGGCCATCCTCCTGCAGGAAGCTGTCATCCATCACCAGATAGTGCGGGGCAGTTTCGCAGGTCACATCCAAGCCCTGCTTTTTGGCCTTGCGAATCAGGTCCACGCTTTCCTTTGTGGAAATGTGGCAAACATGATAAGCGCAGCCAGTTTCTGCCACCAGCTCCAGATCTCTTGCAATCTGCTCATATTCGCTGGCGCTGCAAATACCCTTATGACCATGGGCTGCACAGTAGGCTCCATCATGGATGTAACCGCCTTTCAGCAGGTCATTTACCTCACAGTGAGCTACAATCACTTTGCCCAGGCTTTTGGCAGTCTCCATAGCCTGCTTCATCATTTCCCGGCTTTGGACGCCCCGTCCGTCGTCGGAAAATCCGGCAACACACGGAGCCATCTCCTGCAAGTCCGCCAGAACTTCCCCCTGCTCCCCTACGGTAATCGCTCCGTAAGGATAAACATGAATGGACGCCGTATCTTCAATCAGCTGCTTCTGTACCTTCAGATTTTCCAGGTTATCCGGCACCGGCTTCAGGTTGGCCATGGCGCATACACTGGTGTACCCGCCTCTTGCACAAGCCGCCGTTCCGGTTTTGATTGTTTCCTTGTATGAAAATCCCGGCTCTCTGAGATGTACATGCACATCACAAAAGCCGGGAAATACAACATATGAAGAATTGAAAAAAGGAAACAATAATTCCATAGCGGAATTGGAAAAAGAAGAAGGATGGATAGAACAACCAACGCTTTTCAGCCTCATCTTGGTGTTCATCATGCTTCGTTCCCCCTAACATTTTTATCCGGGTGATTGTACCACAAAGGTCGCATTTTGTCAAATACTTTTTGGGCCTTTTCCAAGATAAAAATCCAGGCTCTCGGAATCCAAATCCTTATAAGAATATACCCGTTGCCAGCCTTCCTCCGTTTTTCTCAGACTGGAGCGGTGTTCAGAAAGCAAGCGCACCAAAGGGTATACATTTACCCAGATTTCGGAATTGCACTCCTTCTGACTCTCATAAAAAATCAACTGCATACCGAAATGAAGGTGTACCGTTTCAATGTTGTTTACATTTTCCTTTTGGGAGTAGCCGGTTCTTCCCATAAAGCCAATCAAATCCCCGGCCTGGACCATATCCCCCTCTTTCAGGTTTTCCGCAAAGGGATGGTCCTTTTGCAGGTGGGCATAGTAATAGTACCGTTTTCCATCAAAGGAACGAATCCCCACCCGCCAGCCTCCGTATTGGTTCCAGCCCAGAGCCTCCACCACACCGCCTTCTACGGCTACAATAGGGGTTCCCAGGCTGCCCATCAGGTCATTGCCCAAATGTTTTCTGGCAAAGCCATAGGTGCGGCTGTTTCCGAAATCCGAGCAGTGGCTTTACCCATAGCCGGCAGCAATGGGAGAAAAGGCTTTCAGACCATAGGTTTGCTTCCATTGCCCATCGTACAAAATCCCATAGTGCCCCACAAGGCCGCCCAAAACCGCTGTGTAAGCCTGGTAATAATAATCATAATACTTATACAACGTTCCCAGCAGCTCCTCCGGAGCTTTCCCTGTCCGCAAATCCCTTACCGCTTGTTTTACGGAATTCAACCCACACTTACCTCCTGTGCGGCAACCCGCTATGGCAAGGGTTTGAATCCATCCCAAATGCGGCTCCTGTTCCGCAGTGGCGATATCCATATCCAGAGCATATTTCAGGGATTCACAGGGAACAGAAAAGTCTACCCACCGGATAGGCTCCGCCGCAGCCGGCTGTACTGGAAGCAGAAAAATCAGAAATAACAATAAAATCCGCCGCTTCACACAAATCACCTCCCGGTTATCATGTGAAACGGCGGAAACAATCATACAATGCAATTATTGGAGATCCCGCTGGATTCCTCTGGCAATGTTTTCAATATCCTCCATTTGGGAAATATTGGAAATCTGCGCCTTGTAGAAATTACTGTGCGCAACCCCCCGCAGGTACCAGGCAAAGTGCTTTCTTGCCTCCAGACAGGCGATATGCTCCCCCTTGTCCTCGTAGGCGAGTCGGAACTGCTTCAGGGCTGTTTCCACCCGCTCATGCAGAGGTGGCCGTTCTGGCACAGGGTCGCCGGAAAGCGCAGCCCGGACCTGGGCAAATATCCAGGGGTCACCAAACGCAGCTCTGCCAATCATCAGGCCGTCAGCACCGGTCCAATTCCTGCATTTCACAGCCGAGGCTGCATCCACAATGTCTCCGTTGGCAATCACAGGAATGGACAGCTGCGCCTTGACTTTTCGTATCATGTCCCAATCTGCCACGCCGGTATACAGCATGGAACGGGTGCGTCCATGGACTGTCACCAGGGCTGCGCCGCTTTGCTCCATGCGCCGGGTAAAATCCAGCACATTGATACTGCCTTTATCCCATCCCAGACGGCATTTCACCGTTACGGGTACGCTGACCGCATCTGCCACAGCACGGACAATCTCCCCTGCCAGCTCTGGTGTACGCATAAGGCCGCAGCCATCACCGGAATTGGCGATTTTGGGCATGGGGCAGCCCATGTTAATGTCCAGAAAATCACAGCCGGAAATCTCCAGGACCAGCTGGGCCGCCTCCGCCATAATTGCCGGGTCATTTCCAAAAATCTGGGCACCACAAACAGAACCTGGGTTTTTCTTCAGCAGGGCTGCGCTCTTTTTGTCCCGATACACCAGCGCCCGGGAAGAAACCATCTCTGTTACCGTGACGTTTGCTCCCTGCTCAGCGCAGACTGTCCGAAACGCCCAATCCGTCACCCCGGCCATGGGTCCCAAAAACAGAGGATTTTCTATCTCTATGCTTCCAATGTGCATTTTCGCACCTCTTTCTATCTGTGAAACTGTAATTTTCTGAAATTATAGCACACCGAAGCCCTTTCTGCAATCTAAATTAAGGTGCAAATCACCCAGGCAATGCCTGTGAGCAATGCACCTGCACAGGCCCAAATGGGACCGTAAATCCGCCGGATTCCCAACTTTTCCCCTCTGCCGCTGCGAATCAGCCGATTCGCTTCGCTGAGCAGCTGCTGGTCAGTCACCCCGCCTGACTCCATGGCACCTTCCTTTAGAATAAAGATTGCCTGCTCAAACAGCTTTGGGTCCGGAGATTGGACCACAATCACCTGCTTGGATATTCCTTTCACCATGGCATACCGCCTCCTTCATTGGCAGTATGTCCCATTGGAAAATTTTTCATACCTGGTCTTTGGGGCGTTTGTATCTTCCCTGAGGCTCCCAGGCCGGCAGCGGATAGCGCTGCATGGCACCAAAAATCCGCTCTTTCAGGTCCGGATAGGTTTTGGACAGGTTATATACCAGCTCCTTTACCTCTTCCCGTTTGGTGTGCTTATCCACCGGGCAGCGATTGGTCAGTACCGGAAGGTTTGCCCGGGCAGCAAAATTATCTATCGTAACCTCATGGATGTAAAGCATAGGCCGGATCTGGGTGATTCCGGTTCTGTCCAACTCTGTCACAGGCTGAAAGCAACTGATACGTCCTTCAAAAAGAAGAGACATCACAAAGGTTTCTACCGCATCGTCATAGTGGTGACCCAGGGCCAGCTTATTGTATCCCATATCCAGAATTGCCTGATTCAGCGCTCCCCTGCGCATTTTGGCGCACATGGAGCAGGGATTCTTCTCTTTCCGGTAATCAAAGATAATCGGACCGATTTCCGTTCTCACAATCCGCAGAGGCACATCCAGCTCCCGGCACAGCTTCTCAATTCCCGAATAGTCCATCCCCAATCCCATATCAATGGTAATTGCCCCAAGTTCAAAGGGAATATGGTTGTATTTTTTCAACTCTGCCAGAAATACCAGCAGCGCCAGGGAGTCTTTGCCACCGGACACGCCAACGGCAATTTTATCCCCGGATTCAATCATATGATAATCTTCCACACAGCGGCGGACAAGGCCAACTAACTTCTGCATAGGCACAATTCCTCCAATTTTTATAGAAAAATAGCAAGTGAGAAAACAAGAGCATATCAAAGGATTCAAGAGTATTTTCGAGTTTATATTTGGTTTTATAAATTTCCGTCAAAAACCAATTGACACTTTTTGAATCCTGTGATATAAAAATCAAGCGTTTTGCAGACATTGTAATGCCTGCGCATGAATTTGTCAAAATATTTTAACCTATTGGAGGAACGCATAATGTCCACTACTTTAGCAAAGAAGGAGACCCTGGAGCGCAAGTGGTATGTTCTGGATGCCGCCGGCAAGCCCCTGGGCCGTACTGCTGTCATCGCTGCTAACCTGCTGCGTGGCAAGCACAAGGTTGATTTCACTCCCAATGTTGACTGCGGTGACTACGTCATCATCATCAACACCGACAAGGCTATTCTTACCGGCAAGAAGGCCGAGCAGAAGGTCTACTACCGGGTATCCGGCTGGATTGGCGGTCTGAAGGAGACCAAGGCTCGCATCATGATGGAGAAGCGGTCTGACTACGCCATGGAGCTGGCTGTCAAGGGCATGCTGCCCAAGAATTCTCTGGGCCGTACCAGCATGACCCGTCTGCACCTGTACAAGGGTAATGAGCATCCTCACGCTGCCCAGAAGCCCGAAGCCTGGACCCTGGACTGATTTGGAGGTAATCGATTATGTACGAGAGCAAGAAGAAGTATCATTACGGCACCGGCCGTCGTAAGTCCTCCGTTGCCCGTGTTCGTGTTTACGAGAACGGCACCGGTTCCATCATTGTCAATGGCCGCGACATCGACGAGTACTTTGGCCTGGACACCCTGAAGCTCATTGTTCGTCAGCCCCTGGTTTCCACCGGCATGGTTGACAGAGTGGATGTGGTTGTCAATGTGGCTGGCGGCGGCGTTTCCGGCCAGGCCGGCGCTATCCGTCACGGCATCTCCCGTGCCCTGCTGACCCTGAACCCCGAGTTCCGCGGCTCCCTGAAGGCCTCCGGCTTCCTGACCCGCGACCCCAGAATGAAGGAAAGAAAGAAGTACGGCCTCAAAGCCGCCCGTCGCGCTCCCCAGTTCTCCAAGCGCTAAACTTCACCGGAAATATTCACAAAATCCCTGGAAGCCTCTGGTTTTCAGGGATTTTTTATATCAATAAGTTTTGTCTACTTCTGAAATAGTTTGAAATTTTTTGACTTATTTTACCGAGTTTTCCGAACTTTTTGAGGGTTAAATTTCAGCAAAAATTGGCTAATTTTTGCCTCAAAAGGAGGGGCGGGATAAAACACGGGCTAGACCTCCTGTAATTCCCCTATATTCCGGGGTGTCTTCCCTCCCCTCCCGGATACCATTGGCGGCAGTCTGAAGGGGTTGGCTGAATCTGGCAGAATGTGATATGTTTGATTTGAATATGACGAAAAGCACTCAGTATTTCACTGAGTGCTTTTTATATTTCAGGCACATGGAAGATCTATTTCCATAACGAAATTCAAGAAATGAGGTGCGATCATTGAAAACGGAAATCATCGCTGTCGCAAACCAAAAAGGCGGCGTTGGCAAAACAACCACCTGTGCCAACCTGGGAATTGGACTGGCCCAGACTGGGAAGAAAGTGCTGCTGATAGATGCAGACCCCCAGGGTAGCCTGACCATCAGCCTGGGCCATTCCCTGCCGGACAATCTCCCCTTTACCCTGTCTGAGGCCATGGGCAGGATTCTTATGGACGAGCCGTTACACCCCGGCGAAGGGATTCTGCATCATCCGGAGGGTGTAGATCTGATGCCTGCCAATATCCAGCTCTCCGGCATGGAGGTCTCCCTGGTAAACGCCATGAGCCGGGAAACCATCCTGCGGCAGTATCTGGACACGCTGAAAGGACACTACACCCACATTCTCATTGACTGCCAGCCCTCCCTGGGCATGCTTACGGTCAACGCCCTGGCAGCCGCCAACAGGGTCATAATCCCCGTCCAAGCGGAGTACCTGCCCGCCAAGGGGCTGGAACAGCTGCTCTCTACGGTGAACAAGGTGAAGCGGCAGATCAATCCCAAGCTTCAGATCGACGGCATTCTTCTGACAATGGTGGACAACCGCACCAATTTCGCCAAGGAAATTGCCACACTGCTGCGGGATACCTACGGCAGCAAACTCAAGGTTTTCAAAGCAGAGATCCCCCACTCCGTCCGGGCAAAGGAAAGCAGCGCAGAAGGCAAAAGCATTTTTGCCCACGACCCCAGCGGCAAGGTTGCCGCAAGCTACGAAAATCTTACGAAGGAGGTGTTGCAGATTGAAAAGCAGCGCGAAAAAAGTCGAGCTGGCCTCGGTAGATGATCTGTTCTCTACGGAAGAAGGACGCAAGGATGCCAGACTGGAGAAAGTGCAGGAAATCCCGCTGGAAGAACTCCATCCCTTCCGAAACCATCCATTCAAAGTCAAGGATGACGAGGCTATGCTGGAGACAGCTGACAGCGTTCGGCGGTACGGTGTTCTGGTGCCTGCCATCGCCCGTCCGGATCCGGCAGGCGGGTATGAGCTGGTAGCCGGACACAGACGGCACCGGGCCAGTCAGCTGGCCGAGAAGGAAACCATGCCGGTTATCGTCCGGGATTTGGACGACGATGCTGCCACCATCATCATGGTTGACAGCAATTTACAGCGGGAAAACCTTCTTCCCAGTGAAAGGGCTTTTGCCTATAAGATGAAGCTGGAGGCAATAAAACACCAGGGATCCAGAACAGATTTAACTTCTGTTCAAGTTGAACAGAAGTTAAGCGCACGCGATAAAGTCGCAAAAGATGCTGGCGAGCAAAGTGGAATCCAAGTGATGCGATATATTCGCCTGACAAACCTAATTCCCGCACTTTTGGATATGGTGGACGAAAAGAAAATTGCCTTCAACCCGGCCTATGAGCTGTCTTTCCTGAGTCCCGAAGAACAAAGGATGGTCCTGGACGGCATGGATTATGCACAGGCTACCCCTTCCCTATCCCAGGCTCAGCGGCTGAAGCGATTCAGCCAGGAAGGCAAGCTTTCGGAAAATGTGGTTCAGGCAATTCTCTCCGAGGAGAAAAAAAGCGAATGGGACAAAGTAACTTTGGACTCCGGCACTCTGCGGAAGTATTTTCCCAAAAGCTATACCCCCCAGCGAATGCAGGAAACCATTATCAAGCTGCTGGAAGCCTGGCAGAAAAAGCGCCAGCAACAGCAAGAACGCTGAGAAAGGAGCTGTCCATGAGGGATATTTCTGCCCGTGAGCTGAAAGGTCACAACATACTTGCGGTGGAGCGTTTTCAGGACAGCACCCGCTGGATGATTGAGTTTATGGTTTGGCGGTCTTGCTCCTTCGGAAGCCCCGGAGAGGAAGTGCGGCTTTTTCTCACAGAGGATGGATATCAGTCCGCCCTTCTCAGCCAGAAGCGCCGGGAAATCAAAATCAAACGGTATGCCCGGATCATCGAGGGCCACATTTTGGACTTCAAACCGGACAAGCGCCGCAGGTAAATGACATACGGAAAGGAGCAAAGCTATGGCTGTATTTCGCATTGAGCGAACCCGAGATTATACCGTAATGAGCAATCATCACCTGAGAAACCAACAGCTGTCTTTGAAAGCCAAGGGACTGCTTTCCATGATGCTGTCCCTGCCGGAGGACTGGAACTACACCACCCGCGGTCTTGCAAAAATCTGCAAGGAGGGCGTAGACGCCATCGGCGCTGCCCTGCGGGAGCTGGAAACCACCGGTTACATCGTGCGTCACCAGCTGCGGGACTGTCAGGAACGAATCCGTGACACGGAATATGTAATCTACGAACAGCCCCAATCGGATATGGCTTCACCAGATACGGAAAAGCCGTATCTGGACATGCCGGATACGGAACCCCCCGCAGAATTAAATATAGATAAACAAAATACCCAAAAACAAAATACTTATGAATCAAATACCGATTCCATTCCCTTCCGGGAAAAAGCGGCGGCGGGGCCGCCGGAACGGAAAGGAAAGGATGCGATGTCTGCCTCAGAGATAGAATGCTATCGGGATTTGATTCTGGAGAATATCGAGTACGACATTCTGTGTCATGACTTTAAGCTTTACCGGGAAGATTTGGACGAGATCGTAAATCTGATTGTGGAAACCGTCTGTGCTAAGCGGCAAAACACACGGATTTGCCGGAGTGACTACCCCCATGAAGTAGTGCGCTCCAAGTTTCTGAAGCTGAACGGTGAACATATCCGGTATGTGATGAACTGCCTGCAAAGAAATACAACCCAGGTGCGGGACATGAAGCAGTACCTGCTGTCCGTGCTTTTCAATGCCCCCTCCACCATGAACAACCACTGCACCATACAAGTAAATCACGACATGAACACAGGCGGCTGGTAAGGCCGTCTTTTCTTATGCCCAAGGAGGAACAACATGAATCAGATGGAAGTTTTTAACAATCCGGAGTTTGGCTCTGTACGCATCATCGAAGAAAACGGAAGTTACCTGTTCTCTGGTCTGGATGTGGCCAACGCACTGGGCTACAGCAATTCCCGGGCCTCAGTTTCCCGTCATTGCCGGTACGTCACGAAACGCGACGTACCTCATCCCCAAAGTTCCGGGCAGACCATCCGAATGACATTTATCCCCGAAGGAGATGTATACCGCCTGATTGTTCACAGCAAGCTGCCATCCGCGGAACGATTTGAAAAATGGGTATTCGACGAGGTGATGCCTGCTATCCGGAAGCACGGAGCCTATATGACCAAAGAAAAACTTTGGGAAGTCGCCACTTCCCCGGAGGCGCTGATGAAGCTCTGTTCCGAGCTGCTGGCTGAACAGGAAGAAAATGCGACGCTGCGGAAAGAAAACGCACTGCTGGAAAGCAAGGCGGAGTATTACGACCTGTTCATCGACGCAAGCCAGAACACCAACCTGCGCATCACTGCAAAGGAGCTGTCCGTTCCGGAGCGGCAGTTTGTCCGGTTCCTGCTGGAGTACCGGTTTGTATACCGTACCGAATCCGGAAACGTACTCCCCTACGCAAAGCCCAGCAATGAACGGCTGTTCTGTGTCAAAGACTTCTGCCGAAACGGCCACTTTGGTTCCTACACTCTGGTGACACCGGAAGGAAAGCTGTTCTTTTCCGGACTGCGGAACCTGATTCTTCTGATGCTGTGATGCACCCGGCTTGCAAAACCATTTTTGAAGGAGGAATTCTATGCAGGAAGAAATTGAAAACAGAACCCTGACCCTGATTGTGAACAGTACAAAGTTTTCCGGGAGGCTGCTTCAATCCGCCGTCACCAAGTACATGAATCACCAGAAAGGAAGAAAACTGCAAAAGCAGGACAAGCGGGCCACAGAGGTAAAGCCCCGAGGGAAACAGACTGTAAAACAGCTGATTGGGCAGAACCAAGGGGTTTCCAACATCGAAATCACCGACCCCTCCATCAGGGACTTCGAGCGGATTGCTCGGAAATACGGCGTGGACTATGCAGTGAAAAAGGACCGGAGCAGTTCCCCGCCCAAGTACCTGATTTTCTTCAAAGGACGGGATGCAGACGCCCTGACGGCCGCCTTCACAGAGTACACGAGTAAGAAAATCAAAAAAGCCCAGAAAGCCAAGCGGCCTTCTGTACTTGCTAAGCTGAGCCGCTTCAAAGAGCTGGTCAAAAACGCCGTGGCCGTTCGAACCAAGAAGAAGGAACTGGAGCGTTGATAAGCTTCAAGAAACTCCTCTTGCAGAATCTGCCGTACATCCTCATCGGGCTGTTTGCCACAAACCTGGGAGAAGCATGGAGAATGGCTGTGGGGACAAATATTGGGGAGAAGTTACTTTCCCTGTTTTCCGCTCTTCCCTCCGCCCTGCAAAGCTTCTGGCCCAGCCTGTACCCGTTGGATTTGTTTGTAGGATTGGGCTGCGGCGCTCTCCTGCGGCTGGCAGTCTATTGCAAAAGCAAAAACGCCAGAAAGTACCGGAAAGGGGTAGAATACGGCTCCTCCCGCTGGGGCACCCAGAAGGATATCGCCCCCTACATCGATCCGGTATTTCAGAACAATGTGATTCTGACCCAGACAGAACGGCTCACCATGAACAGCCGTCCCAAAAATCCGAAAACAGCCAGAAACAAGAACGTGTTGGTAATCGGCGGATCCGGCTCCGGCAAGACCCGATTCTGGCTTAAGCCAAACCTGATGCAGATGCACAGCTCCTATGTAATCACAGACCCAAAGGGCACCATCCTGATAGAGTGCGGGAGGATGCTCCTACGGGGCGCGCCCAAGTTGGACAAACATGGAAAGCCCATGAAGGACAAGCACGGGAAGGTCATTTATGAGCCTTACCGCATCAAGGTCCTCAACACCATCAACTTCAAAAAGTCCATGCACTACAACCCCTTTGCATACATCCGCTCGGAAAAGGATATTCTGAAGCTGGTAACCACCCTGATTGCCAACACAAAAGGCGAAGGCAAGGCCGGTGAGGATTTCTGGGTCAAGGCAGAAACACTACTTTACTGTGCCCTCATTGGGTACATCCACTACGAAGCCCCGGTGGAGGAGCAGAATTTCGCCACTCTCATTGAGTTCATAAACGCCATGGAAGTCCGGGAGGACGACGAGGACTTCAAGAATCCTGTGGATATGATTTTCGACGAGCTGGAATCCCGGGATCCCCAGCATTTTGCAGTCCGACAGTATAAGAAATACAAGCTGGCTGCCGGTGTTGTATGCTCTAAAAGACTTCTTAATCAAGCGGTTGAGAAGTCTCTTA
>DSLFC04101__coassemble_362_pt1 | contig 36320 bp, 30 predicted proteins | sample DSLFC04101__metabat2_low_PE_008 | metagenome-assembled genome bin DSLFC04101 | reverse complement strand
GCGGAAGTGGGGCTGGATCAAAGAGAACGACCTGAAACTGGATCTGTAAAACAAAAAAACCGCCGGTTGGCGGCATAAAAAAGAAATAACCCTTGACTGCGGAATCTTTCGATTCTTCAACAGCCAAGGGTTATTTCTGTGCACTCTTGGTATCTAACATCATTGGTTAACCTCTCTTTCTACAGATTCAAGACACGACCTTCCATAAATCAATAGCTGTGAATTGCTCCCGTACCCAATTCCTTTATTGTTGTTTCAGAGAAATTTATGTAATCGGAAGAAGCTGGAAAGATCTGTCTTTCGATTCCTTTTTTCATAGGAATCTGGGGTGACTAAATCATTGGTATCACCTCTTTGTACCTAAATGATAGCATGGAGCTTCGTTCTTTGCAATAGGGAATGTCCCATAAAAATGTTCCGTAAAAATGGTGCAAAAGAGAGAAATACCAGATTTTTCCCTGGAAATGATTGACATATGGAAAGCACTTGTGTTATAATCACTGTATTGTGGTGTTGTTTTCGCAGCCGGATTTTTCCGGCTGCTGATTTTTTGAAAAGAGGTTATGGATATGCAAACCGTAGCGCCGGTGCTGGCGGAGGAATACCGGGGAGAAATTCTGGATTTGGTCCATCACGGCTATGTCTGCGTGGTGGACAAGGACAACCGGGTGGTGGCTTCTGTGGGAGACCCGAAGCAGGTGGTGTTTTACCGCTCTGCTTCCAAGCCTCTCCAGGCTCTGCCGGTGATTGCCCGGGGATTGGATCAGCAATATGGCCTGACAGAGGAGGAAACGGTGATTTTTGCCGGTTCCCACTTAGGGGAGGATTTCCATATCGCCGCCCTTCGGTCCATTTTTGCCAAAACCGGCATGAATCCGGAGGATTTGATTATGAAGCCCACGGTGCCCGGCAGCCGGGAGGCCAACGAGGAGCGAATCCGCCGGGGCCTGCCCCCTCATAAGCTGTACCATAATTGCAGCGGCAAGCATACAGGTGCCATGCTGCTGCAAAAGGCTCTGGACCCGGAGCACATCCGGGACTACTGGAAAATGGAGTCTGCCGCCCAGCAGGAGATTCTTCGCACCGTGGCGGTGCTTTCCCAGTACCCCAGGGAGCAGGTGGGGCTGGGGGTGGACGGCTGCGGTGTGCCGGTGTTTGCGGTGCCTATGAAGAACATTGCCGTCGCCTTCAAAAACCTGGCCTGCCCGGACTGTATCGAAGATGAGACGCTCCAAATGGCAGCCAAAACCTTCGTCCCCAGAATCCACCGGTATCCCCACATGATGCGGGGCACCGGCTACCTCTGCTCCCTCATTAACCACGATCCCAACCTGGTGGCCAAGGGAGGTGCCAACGGTGTCTACGGCATCGGCATGAAAAAGGAGGGACTGGGTATCTCTTTGAAGCTGGCCGACGGCACGGAAAACCTGTGGCCCTTGCTCATCGGAGAGATTTTCCGCCAGCTGGGCTATGAAAACCGACAGACCCACGCCATGCTGGAAAGACTCCATGGAGGTACCCTTTACAATGACAACGACAGCCCGGTAGGACAGTGCCGGCCTGTCTTCACATTGGCGTAGCAAGTTCCAGCCCACGAAAAAGAAAAGTCGTTCCGAAAAAAAGTCGGAAAGGGCTTGCTTTTTCGTGGGCGTTATGCTATGGTATATATACCCCCTGGGGGTATATGAAGGAGGGATATTATGAGCTGCGAAAAGTGCTGCTCTTTACATGAGAACACCCAGCGGCAGGAAGAACAGAAGAAAAAGCTGATTCATCGCCTGAACCGTCTGGAAGGCCAGATTCGGGGCATCCGCAATATGGTGGAGGGGGATGCCTACTGTACCGATATTCTGATTCAGTCCGCTGCCGCCTCTGCTGCCATCAACAGCTTCAACCGGGAGCTGCTGGAGGCTCATATCCGCAGCTGCGTGGTGCGGGACATTCAGAATGACCAACTGGAGGTTATCGACGAGCTGATGGGCACCCTCCAGAAGCTGATGAAATAGGAGGGATACCATGGAACACTATACGGTGAAGGGCATGACCTGCGCCGCCTGCAGTGCCCGGGTGGAGAAGGCCGCCCGGTCTGTGCCGGGGGTGACGGATTGCTCTGTGAACCTCCTCACCGGGGACATGACCGTGGAAGGGCAGGTTTCGCCCCAGGCGGTTATCTCTGCGGTGGAAAAGGCCGGGTACCAGGCCAGCACCAAGGGGGCGGAAAAGCGGGAAGCCCCGAAGGCAGAGAAGGCCGCCGGGAATCTTCCTGCCCGGCTGATTGCCTCTTTGGTGTTTTTGGGGATTCTCATGTATTTGTCCATGGGGCGGATGCTGTGGGATGTGCCCCTGCCTGCATTTTTGGAAAAGAGCAGCACCGCCTCGGGAATTGCCCAGCTGCTCCTTTCCGGCATCATTCTGGTGATTAACCAGCGGTTCTTTATCAGCGGCTCCAAGAGCCTTCTCCACGGTGCTCCCAATATGGACACCCTGGTGGCGCTGGGGGCTGGCGTGTCCTATGCTTACAGCACGGTGCTGGTGTTCGCCATGGCTGGCGCAGAAGCGGCAGGAGAGGTGGAGAAGGCTGCCCATATGCTTCATGGGCTGTACTTTGAGTCCGCCGCCATGATTCTGGCCCTCATTACCCTGGGCAAGCTCCTGGAAGCCCGGGCCAAGGGCAAGACCACCAAGGCCCTGGAGGGGCTGATGGCTCTGGCACCCCAGACGGCGGTGGTGCTGGTGGATGGCAAGGAGCAGGAGATTCCCATTGAGAAGCTGAAAGTGGGAGACATCTTTGTGGTCCGTCCCGGAGGTCGGATTCCCGTGGATGGGGAGATTGTAAAGGGTCAGTGTGCCGTGGATCAGTCCGCCCTCACCGGGGAGAGCATCCCGGTGGACTTGCAGGAGGGAGACCGGGTCTACGCCGCCTGTATCAATATGACCGGCTACATCCAATGCAAGGCCCTGCGGGTAGGGGAGGATACCACCTTGTCCCAGATTATCCGCATGGTGTCCGATGCTTCCGCTACCAAAGCCCCCATTGCCAAGGTGGCGGACCGGGTGGCAGGGATTTTCGTCCCCACGGTGCTGGGAATTTCCCTTGTGACCCTGGCTGTGTGGCTGATTGTGGGAGCACCTTTGAGTGATGCCCTGTCCCGGGCTATCACGGTGCTGGTGATCAGCTGTCCCTGTGCCCTGGGGCTGGCAACTCCGGTGGCGGTGATGGTGGGCAGCGGACTGGGTGCCAGAAATGGCATCCTGTTCAAAAACGCCCCGGCTCTGGAGATGATGGGAAGAATTCACACCGTGGCCCTGGACAAAACCGGAACCATCACCCAAGGGTCACCCAAGGTAACGGATGTGATTCCCCTGGGAGGCTGGGAGGAGACCGCCCTTTTGCAGCTGGCCTGTTCCCTGGAAAAAGGCAGCGAACACCCCCTGGCCAAGGCGATTTTGCAGGAGGGGGCGGAAAGAAACCTGGACATTGCCCCGGTGGAGGACTTCCGGGTGTACCCGGGCAACGGCCTGACAGGGCGTTGGCAGGGAAAGGCTGTTGCCACCGGAAAGCCGGACTTTATCCGGGACTTTGCCCCCCTGGAAGAAAAAGCCCGACTTCAGGCGGATGCCCTTTCCCAGGCGGGAAAGACACCTTTGTACTTTGCCTGTGATGGGGTTCTTGCAGGGGTGATTGCCGTAGCCGACCCGGTGAAGCCGGACAGCGCCCAGGCTATTTCTGAGCTCAAAACCATGGGCATCCAGGTGGTGATGATCACCGGGGATAACACCAGAACTGCGGAGGCCGTGGGCAAGCAGGCCGGGGTGGACCGGGTGGTTGCCAATGTGCTGCCGGACGGAAAAGCCCAGGCAGTGGAGAATCTTCAAAAGCAGGGGAAGGTTGCCATGGTGGGAGACGGCATCAACGATGCCCCGGCTCTGGCTACGGCGGATGTGGGTGTGGCCATCGGTGCCGGTGCGGATGTGGCCATTGACTCTGCGGATGTGGTGCTGGTAAACTCCAGCCTGAGCCAGCTGGTTTCCGCTGTGAAGCTCAGCCGTGCCACCCTGCGGAACATCCACGAAAATCTCTTCTGGGCGTTTTTCTATAACCTGCTGGGCATCCCTCTGGCTGCCGGCGTGTTCCTGCCAATCTTTCACTGGGAGCTGACCCCCATGTTTGGAGCGGCGGCCATGAGCCTTTCCAGCTTCTGCGTGGTGAGCAACGCCCTCCGGCTGAACTTTGCCAAAATCGGGGCAAAACCCCGGGAAAATACCATAACCCAACCCAAAAAGGAGAATGAAACCATGAAAGTAACAGTCAAAATTGAAGGCATGATGTGCCCCCATTGCAAGGCCCATGTGGAAAAGGCCTTGTCCGCCATTGACGGGGTGACTTCCGTCACCGCCGACCATGTGGCCGGCACCGCCACGGTGGAATCCACCCGGGAAATCCCCCAGGGGGAGCTGAAAGCAGCGGTGGAAGCCGCCGGATACACCTACCTGGGATAAAACACACCCCGGAGCCAAGGATTTTCCTTGCTCCGGGGTGATTTTATGGGGTGTTAAAAGCTGTTGCTTTACAAGATTGGGCATCCATCTTATAATGACGGCAAGGATGGTGATACCGCAATGTTGGGAGATAACATTCAGAAATACCGGAAAGCCCGGAACCTTACCCAGGAGCAGCTCTCCGCCCAGATTCCCGTGGTCCGGCAGACCCTGTCCAAATGGGAGAAGAACCTGTCGGTGCCGGATGCCCAGGCGCTGGTGCGTCTTTCTCAGGTGCTGGAGGTGTCGGTGGAGATTCTGCTGGACACCCCCCAGCAAGGGGAAAACCCGGCAGCAGAGCTGGCAAGGGTGAATGAGGCGCTGGCAGAGCGGAACCGGCAGCTGGAAAAGATAACTTTGGAAGGACGGCAGCGAGGAATGATCCTCTTTCTTTCCTTCCTGGCCCTGGGCATCGCCCTGGCGGTGAAGAACCCTGTGGTTTCTGCCGTTTCCGTGGGTGTGTGTGTCCTGCTGGCCCTGGGGATTCTCTACCGGAACCTGTCCCTTCTGAGCCAGGGGACGATGACTCCGACCCAAAACCGGCTATTAAAGGTGGTTACGGTTTTTGACGGCGTGCTCTTTGTCGGTCTTGTGGTGCTGAGCGTCCTTGTGGGAACGGAAAGGGTGGTTTTCTCCCAGACCCAGGAGAAGTGGCTCCTGGTGGGACTCTTTTCCTGCCTGTTCCTCTTTTTTGGCGCCATCTCTCCCAGGCTTCCTTTCCAGCGGCACACAGGGCTGCGGCTGCCCTGGACGGTGCTGGACGAACCCACCTGGAACCTGGCTCACAAAATCCTGGGGATGCTTGCTTTGCCTATCACAGTGCTCTATGTGGCAGTTGCCCTGTCCTGTGAAGATGTGGACGCAGTTGCCCGGGCTTCCGTCGGAGCACTGCTCCTCTACATCGCCATACCCGGTTTACTGTCTCTGATTTTCTATCTGAAACAATATGGACGGCTGAAAAAATAACAAAACCTGGATAGGCACTGCATGCTTATCCAGGTTAAAAAATACTTCTTCACTATTCTCTATTACTTATTCACTTCCAAAAATCGACCCTGCAAATTTAGTGAAGAGTGAAAAGTGAAGAGTGAATAAGTAAAAATCGACAAGCCCCAAAAGGTGCTTGTCGATTTTTGGTGACCCGCCGGGGATTCGAACCCCGGACCCACTGCTTAAAAGGCAGTTGCTCTGCCAACTGAGCTAGCGGATCAAATGGCTGGGATGGCAGGATTTGAACCTACGAATGCCAGAGTCAAAGTCTGGTGCCTTACCCCTTGGCGACATCCCAATAGAGAGGCCCGACGCCGGACACACGGTGTAGTATACCACAATTCCCTCGGAAATGCAACAACTTTTTCCGTGGTTTCCCGGTTTTTATTATAGAAAAGGATTGGATTGATTCAGAAGCCACACACCGGCGTTCAGGTATCCGGCAAAGCTCACCCAAATCAGGTAGGGAATCAGGAGCTTTCCCGCCAGTGGGGAGATGGGGAAAAACCGCCGGATGGTGATGAAAATGGCAATCCACAAAAGGACCAAAACCAAAAGAGCGGCGGCAAAGCGGACCAGTCCGAAAAATACCACCGGCCAGAGAAAATTAAAAAACAGCTGCACAAGATAAGCCCCCAGGGCAGGATTCACTACCGACTTGTCCATCCCGGAGGTGAGGACCAGGTATGAGGCATAGCCCATGAGCAGATACAGAGCTGTCCACATCACCGGAAACACCCAGCTGGGGGGAGACAGTGGGGGCAGAATCAGCTTGTCATATAGTTCTGAGCCGCCGCTGACCCAGGAAGCGGCCAAGCCCACCGCCAGAGGCAGGGCAAGGCAAAAGATGAGTTGCAGACGTTTGTTCTTCATGGTTGCATCCCTCCTGGAAAAAAGGATACCAAAGGGCTTTGGGGCTTATCCATCGAAAAAGGGCTTGCACACCATAAAAGAAAGGGGTATAATAAGAAAAACTTTCAAAAAGGAGAATGTCTATGGGGAATCCACATTCCTGCGGAGGCTGCGGCGGAAATTGCGGCGGCTGCACCGGCTGTTCCGCTTCTTTGGAGCTGACCGCCGGAGAAATGGGTGTTCTGCAAACCCTGGGGCAGTATTCCTTTTTGCCGGTTGCCCGCCGCCGGGAGGATATGGTGCCGGTTTATCTGGAGGATTCCACCCTTTCCCGGGAGGAATACAGCCTGATATTGCAGTGCCTGGAAAAGCGGGGGCTGATTGATATTTCCTATGATGCGCCCCTGAAAGGTGCCGATATGAGCGCCTATGTGGGGTATCCCGTCCATGGCAGTATCGGTCTTACCCAGCGGGGACAGCAGGTATTGGAACTTTTGGAAATGCAGGGAATCGAGGAGGATTCAGAATGAAAATCGAAAATCAGGTATTTGACGAAGAGAGAGCCTTGTATAATTTGCAGGATACCACGGTGGCAAACTGCCGCTTTGAAGGCCCGGCGGATGGAGAGTCCGCCCTGAAAGAGGCCAGAAATGTGACTTTGGAGAATTGCAGCTTCTCTCTTCGGTATCCCCTTTGGCACGTGGAGGGCTTTACCCTGGGGGACTGCACCATGGACACCGGCTGCCGGGCAGCCATCTGGTATGCCAAAGAGGGAAAGATTTATGGAAGCTACCTGGGGGGCATCAAGTGCCTGCGGGAGTGCCGGGATGTAGCTGTGGCCAACACCCGGGCGGAGTCTCCGGAGTTTGGCTGGAAGTGCCGGGGAATTCAGATTGCCGACTGCGACATTACCTCTGAGTACATATTCCTGGACAGCCGGGATTTGCAGATTGACCGGCTGAGAATGAAGGGAAAGTACTCCTTCCAATACACCAAGAACGTCACCATCACCGACTCTATCCTGGACACCAAGGATGCCTTCTGGCACGCAGAGAATGTGACGGTGCGGAACTGTCAGGTAAAGGGCGAGTATTTGGGCTGGTATTCCGATGGCCTGACCTTTATCAACTGCCACATTACGGGCACCCAGCCCCTGTGCTACTGCAAGAATCTGAAGCTCATCAACTGCACCATGGAGGGGACGGACCTGTCCTTTGAGTACTCCCAGGTGGAGGCGGATGTGCGGGGCCACATCGACTCGGTGAAGAACCCGGCAGAGGGCAAAATCCAGGCAGACTCCATCGGGGAGATTATTCTGGAAAATTCCGTGGTGGAAAACCATTGTGAGATTATCACCAATCAGACGGAAGCAAAGGTATAAAAAGAAGCTGGAATTGGGATTTCCCAATTCCAGCTTTTCATTTTTCCATATGCAGATGCCGCTGCAGCGCCTGGAAGGTTTCATCGCTGATGGCGTGTTCCATTTTGCAGGCATCCTCTGCCGCCTGCTCCGGGCTGACACCCAGCTGAATCAGCACCTTGGTCAAAAGGGTGTGGCGCTGATAGATTTTCTTCCCAATTTCCAGCCCTGTTTCCGTCAGGAGAATGGAGCCGTCTGCCTCCACCTGAATGTAGCCGCCGGATTTGAGAATTCCCACCGCCCGGCTGACGCTGGGCTTGCTGTAATTCATATACTCGCTGATGTCCACGGAGCGGACATGGCCTTTTTGTTGGGTAAGAATATAAATGGTTTCCAGGTACATCTCCCCGGATTCCTGAATCTGCATGGCCATCCCTCCCTCTTTTCTAAATAGTTTACCACAAAAAAGGGAAGAATGCAACACAAGAGGTGTTACACCCAGGAAAATTCGTAATTTTCAAACTTCAGGGCGTCCCCGATGTCCACCCCAAAGGGCAGAAGGGCCAGAGCCACCTCAGACTCCACCCCGGTGTCGGTATAGCGGACCAGGGCATAGTCTCCCCGGATATCTACGACAGTACAAAGCATAAACTTAACCTCTTAGAAAAAACCACCCCTGGGAAACCAGGGGCGGTTTGTTATTGGGAATTAGTCCTTGTAGACCTCAACCAGCTTCAGCAGATGCTCGTAACGCTCCTTGGCAGCAGCCTCGTTCTTGGCGAACAGATCGGTTGCACGCTCGGGGAACTCACGGGTCAGACGGCTGTAACGGGCTTCGTTCATCAGGAATTCCTGATAACCATCCTTGGGAGCCTTGCTGTCCAGCTGGAACTTGCCGGTCTCCTTGGAGGGATCGAACCGGAACAGGTTCCAGTAGCCGCACTCGACGGCCTTCTTCATCTCAGCCTGGCAGTTCATCATGCCGCCCTTGATGGAGTGCATCTCACAGGGAGCGTAGCCGATGACCAGGGAAGGTCCGTTGTAAGCCTCAGCCTCGGTGATGGCCTTGATGGTCTGAGCCTGGTTAGCGCCCATGGCGATCTGAGCCACGTACACATAGCCGTAGGACATAGCGATCTCAGCCAGGGACTTCTTCTTGGTCTCCTTACCGGAGGCAGCGAACTGAGCAACCTGACCGATGTTGGAAGCCTTGGAAGCCTGTCCGCCGGTGTTGGAGTAAACCTCGGTGTCGAACACGAAGATGTTGACATCCTTGTTGGAAGCCAGCACGTGGTCCACGCCGCCGAAGCCGATATCATAGGCCCAGCCGTCGCCGCCGAAGATCCAGATGGACTTCTTGGACAGGTACTCCTTCTGGCTCAGGATGTCCTTCACGGTGTCGCAGCACACATTGGCTTCCAGGTTGGCAACCAGTGCCTTGGTGGCAGCCTTGTTGGCCTCGCCGTTGTTGAAGGTGTCCAGCCAAGCCTGGCAGGCATCCTTCCGCTCCTGGGAGGAGGTGGACTCCATGACCTTCATGACCTTGTTCTTCAGGGACTCACGGAGAACTGCCTGTGCGGTGTACATACCCAGGCCGTGCTCAGCGTTGTCCTCGAACAGGGAGTTGGACCATGCGGGACCGTGACCATCCTCGTTTACGCAGTAGGGAGAGGTAGCAGCAGGACCGCCCCAGATGGAGGAGCAGCCGGTGGCGTTGGAGATATACATCCGGTCGCCGAACAGCTGAGTGATCAGACGGGCGTAGCTGGTCTCGGCACAGCCGGCGCAGGAGCCGGAGAACTCCAGCAGGGGCTTGCGGAACTGGCTGCCCTTCACGGACTTATCCTGCAGCTCGGGCTTCTCGGAGACCTTGGAGACCATGTAGTTGAACACATCCTGCTGGGCAGCTTCCTGCTCCTGGGGAACCATGGTCAGAGCGCCCACGGGACATACGCCAACGCAGACACCGCAGCCCATGCAGTCCAGGGGAGAAACGGCCATGGAGAAGGTGTAAACACCCTTGCCCTTGCCGGCCTTCACAGGAACAATCTTGGCACCGGCGGGAGCGGCAGCAGCCTCTTCCTCAGTCAGTGCGAAGGGACGGATGGTAGCATGGGGGCAGACATAAGCACAGCTGTTGCACTGGATACACTTGGTCTGATCCCAGGTGGGAACAGTCACGGCAACGCCACGCTTCTCGTAGGCGGAAGCGCCCAGAGCAAACTGGCCGTCGGCGTAGTCGGTGAAGGCGGAAACAGGCAGGCTGGAGCCGTCCATCTTGCCCACGGGGGTGAGGATGTTCTTGACCACCTTGACGGTGTCCTCCCGGCCTTCCAGAGTGTGGTCAACCACCTTGTCCTCGGCAGTAGCCCAGGAAGCAGGCACGTCCACCTTCACGAAGGCGGTAGCACCGGCGTCGATGGCATCCCAGTTCTTCTCAACCACATCCCGGCCCTTCTTCAGGTAGGAGGCCTCAGCAGCGGCCTTCATGTAGCCGATGGCTTCCTCGCTGGGCATAACCTTGGCCAGAGCGAAGAAAGCGGACTGCAGGATGGTGTTGGTACGCTTGCCCATGCCCACCTTGATAGCCAGGTCAATGGCGTTGATGGTGTAGAGCTGAATGTTGTTGTTGGCAATGTAGCGCTTGGAAGCGGCATCCAGGTGATGCTCCAGCTCCTCCATGTTCCACTGGCAGTTGATGAGGAACACGCCGCCGGGCTTTACGTCCTGCACAATCTTGAAGCCCTTGGTGATGTAGGAGGGGTTGTGGCAAGCCACGAAGTCAGCCTTGTTCACGTAGTAGGGGCTCTTGATGGGGCTGTCGCCGAAGCGCAGGTGGGAAACGGTCACGCCGCCGGTCTTCTTGGAGTCGTACTGGAAGTAAGCCTGTACGTACTTGCCGGTGTGGTCACCGATGATCTTGATGGAGTTCTTGTTGGCGCCAACGGTGCCGTCGCCGCCCAGACCCCAGAACTTGCACTCGATGGTGCCTTCGGCAGCGGTGTTGGGAGAAACCTTCTCTTCCAGAGACAGGTTGGTCACATCGTCCACGATGCCGATGGTGAACTCGTGCTTGGGAGCGTCCTTAGACAGCTCTTCGTAAACGGCAAAGATGGAAGCGGGGTGGGTATCCTTGGAACCCAGACCGTAACGACCGCCGATGACAGTCACATCGCTGCGGCCGGCCTTGGCCAGAGCCATAACCACATCCTGATACAGAGGCTCGCCCTGGGAGCCGGGCTCCTTGGTACGGTCCAGCACAGCGATCTTCTTGGCAGTGGCAGGAATGGCAGCCAGCAGCTTGTCAGCGCAGAAGGGACGGAACAGACGGACCTTCACCAGGCCGACCTTTTCGCCGTGAGCGTTCAGGTAGTCAATGACTTCCTCAGCCACGTCATTGATGGAGCCCATGGCAACGATAACGCGGTCAGCGTCGGCAGCGCCATAGTAGTTGAACAGCTGGTAGTTGGTGCCCAGCTTCTCGTTGACCTTAGCCATGTACTTCTCAACCACTGCGGGCAGGGCGTTGTAGTACTTGTTGCAGGCCTCACGATGCTGGAAGAAGATGTCGTCGTTCTCGTGGGAACCACGCATGGCGGGACGCTCGGGGTTCAGGGAGTGCTTCCGGAACTGGGCAACGGCCTCCATGTTGGTCATTTCCTTCAGGTCCTCGTAGTCCCAGATAGCGATTTTCTGGATCTCGTGGGAGGTACGGAAACCGTCGAAGAAGTTGATGAAGGGAACACGGCCTTCGATGGAAGCCAGGTGAGCAACAGCGCCCAGGTCCATAACTTCCTGAGGGTTGGTTTCGCACAGCATGGCGAAACCGGTCTGACGGCAGGCATAAACATCGGAGTGGTCACCAAAGATGTTCAGAGCCTGAGCAGCCACAGTACGGGCGGACACGTGGAACACGCAGGGTAGCAGCTCGCCGGCGATCTTGTACATATTGGGGATCATCAGCAGCAGACCCTGAGAAGCGGTGTAGGTGGTGGTCAGGGCACCGGCGGCCAGAGAGCCGTGAACGGTACCGGCAGCACCGGCCTCAGACTGCATCTCCACAACATTTACGGTGTTACCGAAAATGTTCTTCCGACCGGCAGCGGCCCACTGGTCCACATAGTCGGCCATGGGGCTGGAGGGGGTAATGGGGTAAATGCCAGCTACTTCCGTGAAAGCATAGCTGACATGGGCGGCAGCAGTATTGCCGTCCATGGTTTTGAATTTTCTTGCCAAAATATAATACCTCCTAAAGTACTCAAATTTTGTCGGGTATATAATACCACTTAATTCTTCGTTTGTAAAGGAAAAAAGCCGCTTATGGGAAAAAATCCCAGAGAGGTTGGGGAAAGGAGCGGCGGGACGGGGAAGGGGAAAATAATCTTTGTTTTTTCCGGGTAAATGTGATATGATAGGAGAAATAATGGGAAAGAAGGGAAGTGAAAGTCGTGATTTGCAGCATTTGCACCCTGGGCCTTCACGGCATCCATGGAAGCCCGGTGACGGCGGAATGCTATATCTCCAACGGCCTTCCCGGCTTTGACATTGTGGGTCTGCCGGATGCGGCGGTGAAGGAAGCCCGGGAGCGGGTGCGGGCAGCGGCCAAGAACAGCGGCATGCGCTTCCCCACAGGAAGAATCACCGTGAATCTGGCTCCGGCCAGCCTGAAAAAGGCCGGAACCCACTATGATTTGCCGATTCTCCTGGGCATCCTCTGCGCCAGCGGTGCCATCCGCCGTCCCCAGGCGGACAGTGCCTTTTTGGGAGAGGTCAGCCTGGACGGGCAGGTGCGGCCGGTGAGCGGTGTCCTGCCCATGGTCATTGCCGCCAAGCGGGCTGGCATCCGGCGGGTGTATGTCCCGGCGGAGAATGCTCCGGAGGCAACCCTGGCCCGGGGACCGGCGGTCTACCCGGTAAAGAACCTGACCCAGCTGGCCCAGGCCCTGAATGGGGAAGGGGAGATTCCCGAGGAGCCCATGTGGGTCCCCGGGGAGAGCGGCGGAGAGCCTCTGGACTTCAAGGATGTGCTGGGGCAGGAGAATGTGAAGCGGGCTATGGAAGTGGCGGCCGCCGGCAGTCACAACATTCTGCTCATCGGTCCGCCGGGATCGGGCAAAAGTATGCTCAGCAAGCGCCTTCCCTCCATTTTGCCGGACATGACCTGGGAGGAAGCTCTGGAAACCACCCAGATTTATTCTGTCCTGGGGGTGCTGTCTGCAAAGCGCCCCATGGTCCGGAACCGGCCCTTCCGCAGCCCCCACCACACCATTTCCAACGCAGGCCTCATTGGCGGCGGCACCAATCCCCGGCCGGGAGAGATTTCCATGGCCCACAAGGGGGTCTTGTTCCTGGATGAGCTGCTGGAGTTTAAGAAGGACACCCTGGATCTCATGCGCCAGCCTTTGGAGGATGGACAGGTGACCATATCCCGGGTTTCCGGGGCGGTGACGTATCCGGCGGAGTTTATGCTGGTGTGCGCCATGAATCCCTGCAAATGCGGCTGGTACGGAGACCCCTCCGGCAGGTGTACCTGCTCTCCCATGGCGGTGGAGAGCTACCGCAGCCGGATTTCCGGCCCCCTTATGGACCGGATTGACATGATTGTGGAGGTGCCTCCGGTGCAGTATGAACAGCTGCGGCAGCGGAAGGAGGCAGAGCCCTCCGCAGCAATCCAGCAGCGGGTGAATGCCGCCCGGAAGCGGCAGCTGGAGCGGTTCGGGGACAGTAGCGGGATGTGCAACGCCCGGATGGGCCCCAATGAGCTGCGGCGGTTCTGTCGGCTGGATGAGGCGTCCGACCAGCTGATGCATATGGCTTTTGATTCCATGGGCCTGACCGCCAGAAGCTACGACCGGATTCTCCGGGTAGCCAGAACCATTGCAGATTTGGAAGGTACGGAGGATATCCGGCCGGAGCACATCGCCGAGGCCATCCAGTACCGGAAAGTCAACCTATAATCTAATGTAAGTGAGGATAAGCTGTGAAAGAGATTCTTTTGCTGAAATTGGGAGAAATTGTACTCAAGGGTGCCAACAAGCGGCAGTTCGAGGATAAGCTGCGGCAAAATGTCCGCCGCCGGATGAAGCCCTACGGAAATTTTGACGTATACATCATGCAGTCCACGGTGTATGTGGAGCCGGAGGACGAGCTTGCAGATGTGGACGGAGCCTGGGAGGCCTGCCATTCCATTTTCGGCGTGGTGAAGCTGTGCCGGTGCCGTCCCTGTGAGAAGGATATGGAGGCCATCTACCAGGCGGTGGAGGCCTACCTGGGGGACGACCTGGAATGTGCCGAGTCCTTCAAGGTGGAGACCAAGCGCTCCGACAAGGCCTTCCCCTTGCAGTCCATCGCCATCTCCCAGGAGATTGGCGGACGGCTGGCAGAGGCACATCCTGCCTGCCGGGTGGATGTGCATAATCCTGCCTACACCGTGTATGTGGAAATCCGGGACCTGGCTGCCTACGTCCATGGACCTGCGGAGCCGGGTGCCGGCGGTCTGCCCACCGGGGTGGGCGGCAGAGCCATGTGCCTGCTCTCCGGCGGCATCGACTCCCCGGTGGCGGCCTATATGATTGCCAAGCGGGGCGTGGAGGTGGAGTGCGTCCACTTCTTCTCCTATCCCTACACCTCCCAGCTGGCCAAGGACAAGGTGCTGGAGCTGGCACGGCTGGTAACGAAGTATTGCGGCCGGATGACGGTAAATGTGGTGGGCTTTACCAAGATTCAGGAGGCCATCCGGGACAACTGCCCGGAGGAGTATTTCACCCTGATTATGCGCCGGTTTATGATGGAGATTGCCCGGCGGATTGCAAAGCAGGACGGCTGCGGGGCCCTGATTACCGGCGAGAATCTGGGCCAGGTGGCCAGCCAGACCATGCAGGCCATGGCGGTCACCGGGGTCGTGGTGGACATTCCCATTTTCATGCCCCTCATCGGCATGGACAAGGAGGAGATTGTCACCATCGCCCGGAAAATCGGCACCCTGGAAACCTCCATTTTGCCCTATGAGGACTGCTGCACCGTCTTTACCCCCAAGCACCCCAAGACCAAGCCCAACCTGGGTCAGGTGGAGCACGCAGAGCGGAAGCTTAATCGGGAGGCCCTAATTGCGGAAGCTCTGGAATCTGTGGAAAAGATTACGGTGAAGTACCATGATGACCCTTTGCTGTGAGGTGCTGGAAGCCCTGCAGGGAAAGACCCTGGTAACGGCGGAGAGCTGCACCGGGGGCGGCATCGGGGCGGCACTGACGGCGGTGCCGGGAAGCTCCCAGGTGTATAAAGGCGGCGTCATCAGTTACACCAACTGGGTGAAGGCCCACGTGCTGGGGGTGCCGGAAGCGTTGCTTCAGGAAAAGGGCGCTGTGTCCCGGGAGGTGGCGGCAGCCATGGCCCAGGGGGTGCGGCAGCGCCTGGAGGCGGACGTGGCTGTGTCGGTGACGGGACTGGCAGGCCCCGGGGGAGACGATTTCGGAAACCCGGTGGGCACTGTGTTCATCGGCTACGCCCAGGCGGGGCTGGTGGCGACGAAAGAATTTCACTTTTCGGGAGACCGGGAGGAAATCCGGGAAAAAACCCTGGAAGAAGCCCTGAAACTGGTGAAAAGCCATAACCAATGAAAAATATATTTTGTCCCCTTTTGCGGTACTGCCGCAAAAGGGGGCATTTTTACCAAAAATCCTTACCATATTTTTACAGAAAACCGATATATAATTGTTTCTATTTTGTAAAAGATGATGTAAAATAAAGGCATAGGAGTGAAACCCCATTCCGTATTATCAGAAGGAGGCAAAATCATGCGAAAGATCCTTGCGATGCTGCTGGCTCTGGTCCTTGTGGTGGGACTGATGGCCCCGGCAGCTGCAGCGGCTCCCAACACGGAAGACATCGTCATCCTTTACACCAACGATGTGCATACCTACATCGATGGGGATATGGGCTACGATGCCGTGGCGGCGCTGAAAGCAGAAATGAAGACCCAGTATGAAAATGTGCTGTTGGTGGATGCGGGCGACCACGCCCAGGGCACCGCCTACGGCTCCATGGACAAGGGGCAGTCCATCATCGGCCTGATGAACGCTGCAGGCTATGATGCGGCTACCCTGGGTAACCACGAGTTTGACTACGGCATGGAGGGCTGTATCAACCTCCGTTCCTGGGCAAACTTCCCCTACCTCTCCTGCAACTTCTACCACGAATCCGCAGGTGTGAGAGGGGAGAATGTGCTGGACAGCTACAAGATTTTTGACTTTGGTACCGAGAAGGTAGCCATCGTGGGTGTCACCACCCCCGAGTCCTTCACCAAGTCTACCCCGGCTTACTTCCAGGATGAAAACGGCAACTACATCTACGGCATTGCCGGCGGCAACGATGGTGCAGCCCTCTACGCCGATGTGCAGAAGGCCATCGACGCAGCCAAGGCCGAGGGCGCTACCAAGGTCATTGCCCTGGGCCACCTGGGTGTGGACGTTTCTTCCAGCCCCTGGACCAGTGCTGAGGTCATTGCCAATGTGTCCGGGCTGGACGCTTTCATCGACGGACACAGCCACAGCACCGTTGCCAACCAGGTGGTAAATGGCAAGGACGGCAATCCTGTCACCCTGACCCAGACCGGTCAGTACCTGAACGCCATCGGCAAGATGGTGATTTCTGCCGACGGCACCATCACCACCGAGCTGGTCACCGGCTACACCGGTTCCGATGCAGCCGTGAAGGCTCAGCAGGATGCTTGGATTTCCCAGGTGGATACCCAGCTGGGTGAGAAGATTGGCACCGCCGGGGTCACCCTGGACAACTATGATGCCGAGGGGAACCGTCTGGTCCGCTCTCAGGAGACCAACACCGGCGATTTTTCTGCCGACGCCCTCTACTACCTCTTTGATGATATGGGCCTGGATGTGGATGTGGCCGTTATGAATGGCGGCGGCGTCCGGAACAAGGCCATCACCGGCGACCTTACCTACAAGACCTGTAAGGAAATTCATGCCTTCGGCAATGTGGCTTGCCTCCAGACCATCACCGGCCAGCAGCTGCTGGATGCCCTGGAATGGGGTGCCCGGGATGTGGGCAATGCCGAGTGCGGCGGCTTCCTCCAGGTTTCCGGTATTACTTACGAGATCAACACCGCCATCCCCAGCACCGTTCAGCAGGACGACAAGGGCGTATGGACCGGTGCCCCCACCGGAGAATACCGGGTTCACAATGTGAAGGTCTACAATAAGGAGACCGGCAGCTGGGATGCCCTGGACCTGAAGGCTACCTACAACCTGGCTGGCTACAACTACACCCTCCGGGACCTGGGCGACGGCTTTGCCATGTTCGCCGGTGCCGTGAATGTGCTGGACTATGTGATGGAGGATTACATGGTCCTGGCCAACTATATCTCTGCCTTCCCTGGCAGCGTGGTAGAGGCCACCAACTCTCCTCTGGCTTCCAAGTATGAGAACTTCCCTGTGGATTACGGCACGGTCAACGGCTCCGGACGGATTACCATTCAGGCCGTTGAGAAGTCCAACGACATTGTGATTCTCTACACCAACGATGTGCACACCTACATCGATGGGGATATGGGCTATGACACCGTAGCTGCTTTGAAGGCCGCCATGGAGCAGCAGTATAAGTATGTGCTGCTGGTGGATGCGGGCGACCACGCCCAGGGCACCGCTTACGGTTCTCTGGACAAGGGCAAGACCATCATCGATTTGATGAATGCGGCAGGCTACGATGCCGCTACCCTGGGCAACCACGAGTTTGACTACGGCATGGAAGGCTGCCAGAACCTCCAGAGCTGGGCAAGCTTCCCATACCTCTCCTGCAACTTCTACCATGAGACTGACGGTAAGCGTGGGGAGAATGTGCTGGACAGCTACAAGATTTTTGACTTTGGCACCGAGAAGGTAGCCATCGTGGGTGTCACCACCCCCGAGTCCTTCACCAAGTCCACTCCGGCTTACTTCCAGGATGAAAACGGCAACTACATCTACGGCATTGCCGGCGGCACCGACGGTGCAGAACTGTACGCCGATGTGCAGAAGGCCATCGACGCAGCCAAGGCAGCAGGGGCTACCAAGGTCATCGCCCTGGGTCACCTGGGCCTGGATGCTTCCTCCAGCCCCTGGACCAGTGCTGAGGTCATTGCCCATGTGACGGGACTGGACGCCTTTATCGACGGACACAGCCACAGCACCGTGGAATCCCGGATGGTCAAGGACAAGTCCGGCAAGGAAGTGGTGCTGACCCAGACCGGTGAGTACTTAAGCGCCATCGGCGGCATGGTCATCAGCGCCGAAAATGGTGCCATTTCCACCCAGCTGATTACGGAGTACGACGGCTCCGACGCAGCGGTCAAGGCCATTCAGGACAACTGGATTGCCCAGGTGGATGAGAAGCTGGGCGTGAAGATTGGCTCCACCGCCCTGACCTTCGACAATTACGACAAGGACGGCAACCGTCTGGTCCGTTCTCAGGAGACCAACACCGGCGACTTTGCCGCCGATGCCCTCTACTACCTGTTTGACGACATGGGACTGGATGTGGACGTGGCCATTATGAACGGCGGCGGCATCCGGAACCAGGCCATCACCGGGGACATCAGCTACAAGACCTGTAAGGAAATCCACACCTTCGGCAATGTGGCGTGCCTGCAAACCGTCACCGGTCAGCAGCTTCTGGACGCTCTGGAATGGGGCGCCCGGGATGTGGGCAACGCCGAGTGCGGCGGCTTCCTCCAGGTATCCGGCATTACCTACAAGATCAACACCACCGTGGAGGACACCACCCAGAAGGATGAGAAGGGTGTGTGGATTGGCGGCCCCACCGGCACCTACCGTGTCCACGATGTGAAGGTTTACAACAAGGAAACCGGTAACTGGGACGATTTGGACCTGAAGGCCAAGTACAATCTGGCTGGCTACAACTACACCCTCCGGGATCTGGGGGACGGCTTCGCCATGTTCGACGGTGCCGTGAATGTGCTGGACTATGTGATGGAAGATTACATGGTGCTGGCCAACTATGTATCCGCTTTTGAAAACGGCGTGGTGGGAGCAACCAATTCTCCCCTGGCTGCCAAGTACAAGAACTTCACGGTGGACTACAGCACTGTGAACGGCTCCGGTCGTATCCAGATGGTGGAGGACATTGTGATTCCGCCCACCGGTGAAGGCGACATGATCTTCGTGTTCGTGGGTCTGACCGTTGCCGCTGTCATGGGCATGGGCATCACCCTGAACGCCAAAAAGAAAATCGGATAATTCCCTGTAAAAAAACTCCCTTTCCGTCAGGAAAGGGAGTTTTTTTCTTTGTGCCGCTTTTCCAAGGTCCGTACACACAGAATGCTGCCGGGAATCAGGAACAGATCCGCCATAACCCAAGCCACCGGGGAGGCGTAGCAGGCGGCATCGTATCCGAAGATGGGGACAAATCCCAGGGCGACGATGGCACGGCCTACCAGCTCCATGAGACCTGCGGACATGGCCAATACGCTGAAGCCCATACCCTGAATGGAGAAGCGCAGTCCCAGAATCAGGGAGAGGGGGAAGAAGAAGGCGGTGAGAATCAGAATGTACCGGTCCACCAGTTCAATCAGCTGCTGCAAGTTCGGCTCCTGGGGATTGAGGAACAGCATAGCACCCTGCCGGGAGAAGAAGTACATCAGCACATAGGCGAAAATGGAATAACCAAGCCCCAGCAGGGAGCTGTCCAGAAGTCCCCGGCGAAGCCGTCCGAATTCCGCCGCTCCGGCGTTCTGACCGCTGTAAATGGCCATGGTGCTGCCCAGGGAGTCCATGGGGGCACACAGCAGCTGAAACAGCTTGCCTCCGGCGGTAACGGCGGCCACATAGGTACTGCCCAGGGTGTTGATGGCGGTTTGAAGAATGATGGAGCCGATGGCGGTGATGGAGTACTGCAATCCCATGGGAATGCCGATGTAGCACAGGCGGATGCAGTGGTGCCCGGAGATTTTTCGCTCATCCCGAGTGGTTTTCAGTATGGGGAATCGCTTTATCATAAAGAAAAGGCAGGCAATTCCCGCAATCAGCTGGGAGGCGATGGTGGCGATGGCGGCACCGGCCACCCCGGCCTGGAACCAGAGAATCAGGGCAATGTCCAGGAAAATATTGAGAAATGCGGAGAGGGCCAGGAAATACACCGGGGTTTTGCTGTCTCCCAGGGCCCTTATAGTGCTGGAAAGATAGTTATACAAAATGCTTCCGGGAATGCCCAGGAAGATGATGAAGATGTACCGGTAGGCGTCTGCAAAAATATCCTCCGGCGTCTGGGTCAGCCGCAGAAAGTCCTCACAGAAAACGGCGGTGACAACGGTAATCACCAGGGTGAAAATGGCGGAAAGATACACACCGTTCATCACATATCGGCGCATGGAGGAGTTGTCCTTTGCGCCGATTTTCTGGGCCACAGGAATGGAGAATCCGCTGCAAATACCCATACAGAAGCCCAGCACCAGAAAGTTGATGGCACCGGTGGAACCCACGGCTGCCAGGGCATTGGCACCCAGGAGCTGCCCCACGATGATGGTGTCTACCAGGTTATAAAATTGTTGGAAAAGCATGCCAAGGAGAATGGGGAAGGAGAAGCGAAGAATCAGCTTCATGGGAGAGCCGGAAGTGAGCGTATTTTCCATGACTACCACCTCAAAAAATGAAATTGTGGGGTTCTCGATTTCAAGATTATATAGTCGGCGGAGCCATTTGTAAATGATTTTTTCTATGTCAAAAAGTGGAATTTTATGGGTAAAAAACTAACGAAACTGTGAATATTGATTACAGCCTCCGGGGGAAAGCAGCAGTTGCATTTTTTTCGGGAATCCGTATAATAAAAGCTGAAAAACAACAGGAGAAATGGGGCAAGAGCATGGAGAAGAATTGGCTGAAAAAGATCTGCCTGACCATGGGAGAATTGGATACGGACCGGACGGACGATGTGTCCCGGTGCCTGGAGGCGCTGGAAGCGGAGGGGATTTCTGCCCGGTTTCCCACAGAGCTGGTGGCGGCCTCCTATGAAACCCTGAGGCTTCCCCAATATACCGTGACTTTGCAGAAGGTTCCGGATGGATACCGGGTGACCCGGGCAGAGCCGGGGGACAGAAGCCGGGCCTGCTACGGAGCGGCGGTGGATCTGGGCAGCACCACGGTGGTCATGCGCATCCTGGACTTTTCCTCCGGCAGCGTTCTGGGGGAGGATACGGTGCGCAACGGCCAGCGTGCCTACGGCGATGAGATTTTGAGCCGGATTTTCTACACCAAAGACAACCCGGAGCACCGGCAGGAGCTGCGGCAGGTGACGCTGGACACCCTCAACACATTGCTGGAAGAGCTGTGTGCAGAGGTGGGGGTGACCCCGGAGGAAATCTGCGGCATGGTCATCAGCGGCAATACCTGCATGATTCACTTCCTGCTGGGGCTTGATACCTTCTGCCTGTTCCACACCCCCTTCCGCCCGGTGATTACCCGGCCCGGGGTGGTGGCGGGAAAAACTCTGGGGCTTCTGGTGGACGGCCCGGTGTACTGCTTCCCCTCCACCGCTAATTATTTAGGAGGCGACATTATCTCGGGCCTGCTCTCCACGGAGCTGACCCACCGGGAGGAAACGGCCCTGTTTCTGGACATCGGCACCAACGGGGAGATGGTGCTGGGAAACCGGGATTACCTCATTGGCGGTGCCGGCGCCGCAGGCCCCGCCCTGGAGGGGGGCATCAGCAAAAGCGGAATGCGGGCAAGAGCCGGGGCGGTGGATACGGTCACCATCTCCGGGGGAGAGCTGACCTTCACCACCATTGAAAATGCCCCAGCCCGGGGCATCTGCGGCTCCGGCATTGTGGATTTGCTGGCCCAGATGCTCCTTGCCGGCTGGATGGACCGGCGGGGCAATCTCCAGACAGAAAAATCCCCCAGAATCCGCCGTTTCGGGGAGGAGCTGGGGGTGGCCTACGCCGAGAGCTGGGAAAGCGAAACCGGGGAGCCTCTGGTCTTTACCCAGGAGGACATCCTCCAGTTCACGCAGACCAAGGCGGCGGCCCATACCATGGTGGCGGTGCTGCTGAACACCGCCGGCCTGTCTTTGGAAGAGGTGGACAGAATCTACCTGGCGGGGGCCTTCGGACGGCACCTGAATCTGGAGTCCGCCATCACCATCGGCATGTACCCGGATGTGCCCCGGGAGAAATTCGTGAATGTGGGCAACAGCTCTCTGGAAGGAGCCTGCCGGCTGCTCACCGCGGCCATCACCCCGGAGGAGGCGGACAGAATCGCCGGGCAGATTTACTACCTGGAATTTGCCATGCAGGAGACCTTCGTGGAGGAAATGCGTGCCGCCAGCTTCTATCCCCATACCAATCTGCAAATGTATCCTACCGTTGCCAGTCGGCTTCCATAAAAACTCCCGGAAGGCAAGTCCTTCCGGGATAAATTTATGTAGGGGAATCAGAAGCGGGCATGCTGCTCCACATCCACCACAAACAGCACCACGCCGCCGCACTGGATGGGCACCGGGGTGGGAGGGGCGGACATGGCGGAGAAGCCGGAGCCGAAAGAGGTGGGCTGGTAGATGGTCTCCGTCCGCTTGCCGAACTGCTTGAGAATCTCCAGGGCACCTTCCAGCTGCTGGTGATGGACGCCAATCATCAAAGTGACGCTCTTCTTCCGCAGGAATCCGCCGGTGGAGTTCAGGATGGTGGCATAGTAGCCTTCCTGATTCAGCTTTGCAATGGCGTCGTAGTAATCGTCGCCCTGCACAATGGCAATAATCAGCTTATCACAATTTTGTTGGCTCATAAATAACGCTCCTTTGCTAAAAAATGCTTTTATACATTAAAAAGGAAGTTGACAATGTCTCCGTCCTTCATAACATATTCCTTGCCCTCGCTGCGCACCAGACCCTTGGCCTTGGCAGCGGCCATGGTGCCGCATTCCTTCATATCCTGGAAGGCAATTACCTCAGCCCGGATGAAGCCCCGCTCAAAGTCGGTGTGAATCTTGCCGGCGGCCTGGGGAGCCTTGGTGCCGTTCTTGATGGTCCAGGCCCGGCACTCGTCGGAACCGGCGGTGAGGAAGGAGATGAGGCCCAGAAGGGCGTAGCTGCTGCGAATCAGCTTGTCCAAGCCGGACTCGGTGACACCCAGCTCCTCCATGAACATGGCCTTTTCCTCCGGGTCGTCCAGCTCCGCAATGTCTGCCTCCAGCTTGGCGCAGATGGGAATTACCTGGCTGCCCTCCTCATCTGCCAGAGCCTTCACCTTCTGGTAGTAGGGGTTGCTGTCCGGGTCGTTTACCTGATTTTCCGACATATTGGAAACATAAATGGTCTTTTTCAGGGTGAGAAGATCGGAGGTGGCGATGAGGGCCATATCCTCGGAGTCACAGGGATAGGTGCGGGCCAGCTTCCCGGCGTTCAGGTGCTCCAGAAGCCCGGTGAATACCTGCACCTCCCGCAGGAACTTCTTGTCCCCGCCCTTGGCAGCCTTCTGGGCCTTGTCAATCCGCCGCTCCACCATCTCAATGTCCGCCATCACCAGCTCCAGATTGATGATGTCAATGTCCCGGAGAGGATCGGTGCTGCCCTCCACATGGGTCACGTTGGAGTCGTCAAAGCAGCGCACCACATGGACAATGGCATCGGTGGTGCGGATGTTGGAGAGGAACTTGTTGCCAAGACCCTCACCCTTGGAAGCGCCCTTCACAAGACCTGCAATGTCCACAAACTCAATGACCGCCGGAGTGGTCTTTTTGGGCTTGTAAAAATCAGACAGCCAGTCAAGCCGCTCATCCGGCACGGACACCACACCCACATTGGGGTCAATGGTGCAGAAAGCATAGTTGTCCGCCGGAACCCCGGCATTGGTAATGGCGTTGAACAGAGTGGACTTACCCACATTGGGCAGTCCCACGATACCTAATTTCATATAACCTTGTTCTCCTTCAGTTTGCAGAGGATACACACCCCCGCCTTTATCTGTTAACTATACCACAAACCCCGCATTTTCTCAAGGCAAAACCGGAATCTTTTTTTCATCCGAACTGCCACACCCCGAAATGCAATGTGAGCAAGGCGTGTGGAAAAGACTGTATAAAGACCGAAATCCTGTAAAAATAGGCATATAGAATCCGTGCGGCTTCGTTTGCTGTATCACCGGTATCCCACAAGAAACTGGGAATCAACTTCTGACTGTTTTGCAGGACCAATCAGAAATCGATTCCCAGTGATTTATTCAATATCCAAATCCGGAGGGACATCCAGTTGGTGGGGGACCGGACGTCCGTTCTTTTTTCGCTGGCGAACGCACTCGGTAAGCAGGTACTCGATTTGACCGTTTACTGAGCGGAAGTCATCCTCTGCCCAGGCAGCGATTGCTGCATACAAAGCAGCTGACAGACGCAGCGGGATTTGTTTTTTCTCCCCGGCCATCAATACAGACTGCCGGAATTCACCACCGGCTGCGCATCCCGGTTGCCGCAGAGTACCACCAGAAGATTGGAGACCATTGCAGCTTTTCGTTCTTCATCCAGGGTCACGACCTGGTTTTCGTTCAGGCGTTCCAGAGCCATCTCAACCATACCCACGGCACCGTCTACAATCATTTTGCGGGCGTCAATGATCGCAGATGCCTGCTGGCGCTGGAGCATGGCTGCCGCAATCTCCGGTGCATAGGCAAGGTAGGTGATTCTTGCTTCCAGAATCTCCAACCCCGCCTGGTGAACCCGCTCCTGAATTTCGTCCTTGATTCGAGCGGCCACAACTTCGCTGGAACCCCGCAGGCTGCCGTCATCTGCCAGGCCGTCACCGGTGGTATCCACATTCGGTGCAACGTCGTAGGGGTAAATCCGGACAATGTTCCGCAATGCGGTATCGCACTGCAATGACAAAAACTCCTTATAATTTTCCACATTGAATACGGCCTTGGCTGTATCCACGATGCGCCAGGTTACCGCAATGCCAATCTCTACGGGGTTGCCTAAGCAGTCATTGATTTTCTGACGATTGTTGTTCAGGGTCATCACTTTCAGGCTCAGTTTGTTTCCGGCAGGTTCCATACCGGCCTTGTTCGCACCCTGGGCGACCTCACGCACATCCCCGCTTTGGTTCAGCCGGGTTTTGGCGGCAGGGTTTACGCCGGTGCAGAAGGGATTTACAAAGTAAAATCCTTCGCCTTTGATGGTGCCAATGTAGTTGCCAAACAGGGTTAATACCAGTGCTTCCTGAGGGCGCAGCACCTTCAGACCACAGGCTAAAATCAGACCAAGAACACTCCAGATTGCGGCCAAGGCCAATACCACAATATTGGCAAAGGTCCAACCAATGGTGGATTGGGAGGCTCCGGACCAGATGAACCCGGCGATGGCAGCACAGTAAAGTACGAGAATGGCAATCAGTACAGGCATACCGTTTTTCTTGTTTTGCAGTATTTTTTCACGCATAGCTTTCTCCTCCTTGTCATATGCGTTTTCTGATATCAAAATAATATCATATAGATTCCCGGCTGTCAAGATGATAATATAGAGACCTTCCCCGGCGTGTGCTCAGCCGCTTGATTCCTGTCCTGAATATGCAAAAACAGCCAACACCGGGCAAACTGCCGGTGTTGGCTGTCATATTGGTTGGGTTTTGCTGTCAGGAGCCCAGATTGGGAGTACGCCGGGCGTACATCCGGGCAAGGCCCCCTTCGCTGGTTTCCTTGTAGAGGTGGCTCAGGTTTAGGCCGGTTTCCTTCATGGCTTTGCACACCATGTCGTAGCTGATGTTCCGGGTGCCGCAGAGGAAATAGCTGAGGTTGCAGGCGTTCATAGCCCGCATGGCAGCCACGGCGTTACGCTCGATGCAGGGAATCTGCACCAGACCGCAGATGGGGTCGCAGGTGAGACCCAGGTGGTGCTCCATAGCCATTTCCGCAGCGTATTCCACCTGGTCCAGATTCAGACCGTACAGCTCTGCCAGAGCTGCCGCCGCCATGGAGCAGGCGGTGCCAATCTCTGCCTGGCAGCCGCATTCGGCGCCGGAGATGGAGGCGTTCCGCTTGGTCAGAGAGCCGATGATTCCGGCGGTAGCCAACCCCCGGCAGATTTCCTGGTCGGTGAGCTTCCGGGTGTCCTGAATGTACTTGAGGACTGCCGGCAGGACACCGCAGGCGCCGCAGGTGGGGGCGGTGACGATGGTGCCGTTGTCGGCGTTCTGCTCTGCCACCGCATAGGCATAGGCACAGATGAGCCGGCACTCCCGCACCTGGGGCACTTCCGTGGTCAGCTCCTGCTCATACAGGTACTTGGCCTTCCGCTGAACTCCCAGCCCCCCGGGGAGGGTTCCGGTGGCGGCAAGGCCGTCGGCAATGGTCTGTTTCATGGTCTGCCACACTTCCATCAGGAAGTCAAAAATCTCCGGCCCTTCGTTCATCAGCACATAGTCGCTGAGGCGGTTGATGTAGCGCCATTTGCAGAAATCGGCAATTTCCGCAAAGGAGTTTTCCGGGTAAATGTCCTTGCTGGAGACCTCCGGGTGTCCTTCAATGGAAATATCCCCACCGCCGATGGACTCCACCCGCAGATACCCGATTTCCTGTCCTTCTTTCAAAGCGTAAAAATCCAGGGTGTTGGGGTGGCAGTCAGGAAGATTCTCCTGGGAAAAGACGATTTCCGTGGGCAAAGGGGACAGCACCTGCCGCAGAACCCGGTCGGTGCCGTGGCCTACGCCGGTTTTGCTGAGAGAGCCGTAAAGAATCACCCGAAAGGCATCCGCCTGGGGATACTGGCTCCGAAACAGCAGGGCCGCCCGTTCCGGCCCCATGGTGTGGGAGGAGGAAGGGCCTTTGCCAATCTTGTAAATTTCACGAATGGATTTCATAGAAATACCTCAGTTGCATTTATTATTCATCAGTATAGCAAATTTTTGCGGAAATTACAACGCCTTCCCGAAAATTATTCCCGGGGCAGAGCCTCCAAAGACAGCTCCCCCGCCAGCTTGAAAAGGGCGTCAGCCATCACCTGTTCCGTGGGTTTGTGCAAGGTTTCTGCAATCCGGCTGTAAAAGAGAACCACACAGGGCTCTAATAGCAAAGTCACCTGTTTCATGGAAACCTCCTGGAAAAATCGGATAAAAATGGTTGCCTCATCCTATGCAAACCCTTGACAAGTGTGCTACAATAATAGCAAAAAACACAAGTCTGAGAGGATGTCGCCTATGGCAAAGGACAAAAAGGTTGAGCAAATCACCGACATGGAGGTGGATTTTGCTCAGTGGTATACAGATGTATGCAAAAAGGCCCAGCTGATTGACTACTCTTCCATCAAGGGCGTGTTTATTTACCGGCCTTATGGCTATGCCATCTGGGAGAACATTCAGCGCCTGATGGATGCGGAGTTCAAAAAGACCGGTGCTGAGAATGTGTATATGCCCATGCTGATTCCTGAGAGCCTGCTCCAGAAGGAGAAGGACCATGTGGAGGGTTTCGCACCGGAGTGTGCCTGGGTCACCTACGGCGGCAGCGAGAAGCTGGAGGAGCGGTACTGCATCCGCCCCACCTCCGAGACCCTGTTCTGCGAGCACTTCCGGGACATCATCCAGTCCCACCGGGATCTGCCCAAGATGTATAACCAGTGGTGCAGCGTGCTCCGCTGGGAAAAGACCAGCCGTCCCTTCCTGCGGCACAGAGAATTCCTGTGGCAGGAGGGTCACACCATGCACGCCACCGCCGAGGAGGCCATGGAAGAGACCATGCGGATGCTGACGGTGTACGCCGACTTCTGCGAGAATGTCCTGGCCATGCCGGTCACCCGGGGTCAGAAGACCGACAAGGAGAAGTTCAACGGCGCTGAGGCTACCTTTACCATCGAGTGCATGATGCACGACCGGAAGGCGCTCCAGGCCGGTACCTCCCACTACTTCGGCGACGGCTTTGCCAAGGCCTTTGACATCACCTTCACCGACAAGAATAACCAGCGGGTCAACCCCCACCAGACTTCCTGGGGTGTGTCCACCCGTCTCATTGGCGGCATTATCATGACCCACGGCGACAACAACGGCCTGGTGCTGCCCCCCAAGATTGCCCCCATTCAGGTCATCGTCCTGCCCATCGCCCAGCATAAGCCCGGCGTTCTGGAAGGGGCGGAGGCTGTCCGTCAGCGGCTGGATGCTGCCGGCTTCCGGGTGAAGGTGGACGACTCCGACAACTCCATGGGCTGGAAGTGTGCCGAGTACGAGATGAAGGGCGTACCCCTGCGGGTAGAGTGCGGTCCCCGGGACCTGGAAAACGGCCAGGTGGTTCTGGTGCGGCGTAACGATGGCGAAAAGACCGTTGTGAAGCTGGAGGAACTGGAAAAGGCCGTGGCAGAGCAGCTGGAGCTGGTGCACCATGGTATGTATGAGAAGGCCAAGAAGAATCTGGAGGAGCATATTTACCCTGCCTACTCTCTGGAAGAGGCCAAGGAGCTGCAGCAGAAGAACGGCGGCTTCATCAAGACCATGTGGTGCGGCGAGGAAGCTTGCGAACTGAAGATGAAGGAAGTGGCCGGAATGTCCTCCCGCTGCGTCCCCTTCCAGCAGGAGCACCTGGCAGACACCTGCCCCATCTGCGGCAAGCCTGCCAAGAAGATGATCTACTGGGGCATTGCCTACTAATTATCATAATCACAGCCCCCGGAAGCTTTTGCTTCCGGGGGCTTCGCTGCATTATAGACTGGGTTCATTTTTCCCGGATGGGAATTTCAATCCGGGTGATATAGTCCTCCGGGGCGTTGCTGATTACATCGTTGATGCCGGTTTCGTAGGAATAGCCGGTCAGCTCCAGTCCATGCGCTTTGGCATAGGCCATGATTTCCCGGTACTTGTCCGGGAGCCCCTCCCAGCTTCCCTTGAAGTGGGTGCGAAGGTAAAGACCTGCTGGCTGGATGTGGACGTTGGTTTCAATTTCTGCCTGGGGAATCTGGAGAAAGATACCCCGGTAGTCGGTAAAATCCTGGCGGTACAGGCTCTGTGCCGGAAGAATGGCACCATAGAGAATTCCATACATCCGGTAAGCGCTGTGCCGCCCCACCTCGGAGAACAGAAGCTCTGCCTCCTGCTCTGGAGGAATCTTCGGCGGGGTTTTCCGGAGGAGAAGCTTCTGGGCAGGTTTTTCCACCAGGGAATACCCACACAAATCCAAATCTTTCAAAGAGGACAGCTGCTCCATCTGGTGCTGAAGGGCCTCCTGCACCTGGTTCAGGTGGGCGATGGTGTCCTGAATCTGCCGGGTTTTTTCCTGCAAAATGGTGTGGAAGGAATCGGTGGAGCGGTGAGCCATAAACTGCTGAATCTCCGGAATGGACACATTCAGCTCCCGGAGCATCAAAATGGTTTCCAGCACAAAGCATTGCTGATAGGTGTAGTAGCGGTAGCCGTTCTCCTTCACCACCGCCGGAGTGAACAGCCCAATCTGGTCGTACCACATCAGGGTTTTCTTGTTGATGCGGTGCAGGGCTGCAAACTGCCCGATGGTAAACAGACGATTGTTTTGGGACATTTTTTTATTTTCCCCCTTGACTGTACAGTTACTGTATAGTTTACCATGGAGCATAGAAAAACACAACAGGAGGAAAATTCTTATGTCCGACAATCGGCTGGATCAGGATTTCCGGATTCCGGCCCTTCTGAAATTCACCGCTCCCACCGCCATTATGATGGTGTTTATGGCCTTGTATCAGATGGTAGACGGTGCCTTCGTGTCCCGGTTCGTGGGAGAAAATGCCCTGTCAGCCCTGAACATCGTGTATCCCATCCCCAGCATTATGTTCGCCTTTTCCATTATGCTGTCCACCGGCAGCAGCGCCATCATTGCAAAAAACATGGGAGAAGGGAATATGCACCTGGCCCGGGAGAACTTCTCCTTCTCTGTGGCGGTGGGCCTGGTACTGGGCATTGCCTTTGCTTTGGTGGGAGCCCTTTTTATGGAGCCGCTGCTTCATTTGCTGGGAGCAACACCCCTTTTGTTCCCCTACTGCCGGGATTACCTGTTTATTCTGGTGCTGGCCTCGCCCTTGGCGGTCTTTCAGGTGCTGTTTCAAACCTATTTCGTCACAGCGGGAAAGCCCCAGCTGGGACTGGTGGTGACGGTTCTGGGAGGCTTGTCCAATATCCTTTTGGACTATGTGTTCATTGCGGTTTTCCATATGGGGGTGTCCGGTGCGGCCCTGGCTACAGCTATGGGCTATGCCATCCCCGGACTGTTCGGCCTTGTATACTTCCTGGTGAACCGAAAGGGCACATTGTACTTTGTGAAGCCTGTTTTCCGGGGACGGGTGCTGCTTCATAGCTGTACCAACGGCGCTTCGGAAATGGTGAGCAATCTGGCTCTTGCCATTACCACCTTCCTGTTCAACACTCTGATGCTCCGCTACGCCGGAGAATCGGGGGTGTCGGCCATTACCATCGTGCTGTACGCCCAGTTTCTGATGACCTCCGTATTTTTCGGCTTTTCCACCGGCGTCGCTCCCGTGGTGAGCTTCCAGTACGGCAGTGCCAACACGGTGCAGCTGAAAAAGGTGTTTCGCAACAGCCTGATGATTATTGGTGTCATATCGGTGGTGGTCTTTGCCCTGTCCCAGCTGTGCTCCGGTCCGGTAATCCGGGTGTTCGTAACCCCGGATAGCCCGGTTTTTGCCATCACCAGCCACGGCTTTGCCCTGTTTTCCATCAGCTTTCTGTTTACAGGTATCAATATCTTCGCTTCGGCTCTCTTTACCGCCTTTTCCAACGGTGTGGTGTCGGCGATTCTGTCCTTCCTGCGAACCTTTGTATTTTTGATTTTGAGCCTACTGCTTCTTCCCTGGCTTTGGGAGCTGGACGGTGTCTGGCTGGCGGTTCCGGTGGCGGAAATCCTGGCCCTGTGCATATCCCTTTACTACCTGGTAAAGCTGAAAAAAGTGTACCACTATTAAAAATCGCCCCCGGTGCAAAAATGCACCGGGGGCAGCTTCTTACTTTTTCCAGGCAAGAACCGCTTCAATGCCACGAATCAGGCCGTCAATTTCCTCCCGGGTGGTCTCCCGGCTGAGAGAAATCCGAATGGAGCTGTCGATGATCTCCGGGGGCAGACGCATGGCGGAGAGCACATGGCTCCGGTGCCCCTTGGCGCAGGCAGAGCCTGCGCTGACGCAAATCCCCGACTCCTGCAAAATATTGATGGTGTTCTGGGTAGGCACACCGGGGATGGAGATACTGAGAATGTGGGGTGCCTGATGGGAGCCGTTGATGACCACCCCGTCCAGGGCAGAGAGCTTCCCAATGAGGGTGTGAAGCAGGGCCTTTTCCTGCTGGGTATCCACCGGTAAGGTGCTGCCAACAGCTGCGGCTGCGGCGGCAAAGCCTGCAATGGCGGGGGTAGCCTCTGTGCCGCTGCGGTATCCGTTTTCCTGTCCGCCGCCCAGCATGATGGGGGGGAAGGACTTAAGCCGGGGGCTGATATAAAGAGCCCCTGCCCCCTTGGGGCCGTGAATCTTGTGGGAGGAGATGCTGATTAAGTCCGCCCCCAAAGTCTTGGCCTGGAAGGGGATTTTCAAAAATCCCTGCACCGCATCCGTGTGGAAATAGCTTTCCGGGCAGAGCTTGTGGGTAAGCTTTGCCATCTGGCTGATGGGCATGACGGCGCCGGTTTCGTTGTTTACCATCATAATGGAAACCAGAATGGTGTCCCGGCGGAGGGCTTGCCGGAGGGACTCCAGGGAGATGTTCCCTTCCTTGTCCGGCTGCAAATAGGTGACCTGGAAACCCTGGGCTTCCAGCTGCTTCATGCAGTTGAGAATGGCGTGGTGCTCCACGGCGGTGGTGACGATGTGCCGTCCCCGTTTGCCCATGCGCTTGATGGTGCCGAAAATGGCCCAGTTGTCCGCTTCCGTACCGCCGGAGGTAAAAAATACCCGGTCCGGCTCAGCGCCCAGGGCAGAGGCTACCTTCACCCGGCAAGCCCGGAGCTGTCCTGCTGCCTCAATGCCGAAGGTATACAGGGCGCTGGGATTTCCCCAGCCGGAGGTAAGGGCCTGGGCGACGGCCTCTACTGCCTCCCGGCAGGGCTTCGTTGTGGCGGAGTTGTCAAAATAAATCATGGTTTCTCACTTTCCAACGCAAAATCGCTCAAAAATTCTGGCGGTGATGTCCTCCCGGACGGTGGCGCCGGTGACCTCACCCATGGCCTCCATGGCCGCTTCAATGTCCGTCAGCACTGCATCCGGGGTCTGCCCCAGCTGCATGGCCTGCAATACCCGAAGCATGGCTTCGTAGCTGCGGGCAATGGCATCAAACTGCCGGGGGTTGGTGAGGATGGAGCCGTCACAGGGGGTGTCCCCGGCGAACATCTCATCCACCACCTGCCGCAGTTGGTCAAGACCTGAGCCGGTTTTGGTGCTGATGGGAATAATGGTGGTAAAGGGCAAATCGCTGGGAACTACCACCACCCCCAGATCGGACTTGTTGATCAGGGCAATGGTGTTTTCTTTGGAGAGGCAGGCTTCTATGACCTCCTGATCCTCCTGGGTCAGGGGCTGGGAGCCGTCGCAGAGGAACAGCACCAGATCTGCATTTTCCACAGCCTTCCGGGAGCGCTCCACACCCATTGCCTCGATGGCGTCCCGGGTCTCCCGGATGCCGGCGGTGTCAATGAGCCGCAGCCGGGTGCTGCCCAGAAGGACGGTTTCCTCCACCGTGTCCCGGGTGGTTCCGGCAATGTCCGTGACGATAACCCGGTCGTAGCCTGCCAGGGTGTTCAGCAGACTGGACTTGCCCACATTGGGCTTTCCCACAATGGCGGCAGCCACGCCCTGCCGAAGAATCCGCCCTTGTCCGTAGGTCTGCAAAAGGGCGTACAGGGCCTTGGCGTTGCTCCGGAGCATGGCGGCGTACTGTTTCAAATCAAAATCGTCAATATCCTCGTCGGGATAGTCCAATACCGCATGAAAATGGCTGCACAAATCCGTCAGCTGGTCATAAATGGGAGACAGCTTCTTCTGTAATGCGCCCCCTACCTGTCCGGCAGCGTTGGCGGCGGCATCGGCGGTTTCCGCCTCAATCAAATCGATGACCGCCTCCGCCTGGGTCAAAGCCAGCTGACCGTTTAAGAATGCCCGCTTGGTAAATTCTCCCCGCTGGGCAGGCCGGGCTCCGGCGGCAAACAACGCTTCCAGACCGGCGGAGAGTACCGCCGGGGAACCGTGGCATTGCAGCTCCACCGTGTCCTCCCCTGTGTAGCTGTGGGGGGCTCTGGCACAGACCGCCATGCACTGGTCGATGATACGCCCTTCCTTATCCCGGAGCGCACCGAGAATCAGCTTCCGGTTGGCAGCCTGGGAAAGGGTCTGCCCGGACTGGGGGGTGAACACCTTTTCCGCAACAGCAATGCATCCGTCTCCCGAGAGCCGGAGAATGCCGATGGCACTGACCTGCCGCCCGGTGGATATGGCGGCGATGACATGGGACATGGAAATCCCTCCTTGGGTAAATAAAATATCTCTAATATTTTATTATATCACTTACCCCGATTTTTTGCAACAAAGAACCGGAAAGACGGGGGATATTCCCAGGAAAACCGGGACAAACTACCCGGGAGGTGAGCTTATGGAACAGCCCAATCCCAGAAAGGATCCCCTGTATCCCGGGGAGCTGACCCATGAAAATATCGCGGAGCTTTTTGCCGGGGCGGCAGACTTTGCGCCCCGGGAGCTGTATTGCTCCGGTTTTGTACTCCATACCTATGCCATTGACGGCCTGACCTCCGGCGGCTCGGCGTCGGAGTATGTTTTCAAGCCCATTGCGGAGCGCCTGCAAGGGGATACCATGGGGGAGCTTTACGACAATGCCCTCCATGGCCTGGTGTATAACTCCGTGGCAAAGCCCTGCAAGGATTTGCAGGATGCGGTGTTTTTCCTGGTGAACGGCTTTTGCGTGGTGCTGTTTGAAGGCGTGGGAGCCATTGCTTATGAGGTGAAAACCCCGGAAAAGCGTAGCATCTCCCCGCCGGAGGTGGAGAACACCGTCAAAGGCCCCAAGGATGCCTTTGTGGAAACCTTCCGCTCCAATACCTCCCTGATTCGCCGGCACCTGCGTACCCCCAAGCTGCGGATTTACGAAACCAAGGTGGGGCGGCAGAGTCTGACCAATGTGGCGGTGGTCTGGGTGGAGGGGATTACCAATGGGGAACTGGTGGAGCGGATGAAAAACCGCCTGTCCCAGATTGACATTGACGGTTTCTTAAGCCCCGGCGCCGTGGAGGAGTATGTCACCGGCTCCCGAAAGACCGCCTTTCCGCTGCTCCAGACCACCGAGCGGACAGACCGGTTTTGCCGGGGAATCCTGGACGGCCGGGTGGGGTTGCTGGTGGATGGCCTACCTATGGGCTACCTGGCTCCTACCACCCTGGGGGATCTGATGGACAGCCCGGAGGATGAGAGTAAGGATTATGTAAATGCCTCCTGTATCCGGATACTGCGGTATTGCGCCCTGTTTCTCAGTCTGGTGCTGCCGGGAATCTATGTGGCCATGGCCACCTTCCATCAGCAGATGATTCCATTACCTCTGCTGCGCTCCATGATTGAAAGCAAAGCCCAGGTACCCTTTTCCACAGCGGTGGAGATTCTGGGACTCCTCATCGCCTTTGAACTGCTCCAGGAATCGGGGGTGCACCTGCCTCAGTCGGTGGGACATTCTGTGTCCATCATCGGCGGCATCGTGGTGGGTACGGCGGCGGTGGAGGCTGGGGTGATTTCGCCTTTGGCTTTGATTGCGGTGAGCATTGCGGGCGTGTGCGGCTACGTCCAGCCCAGCCGGGATTTTGCGGAGGCCATCCGGGTCTGGCGATTTTTGCTGACGGTACTGGGAGCCATGGCGGGACTTTTCGGGGTGACGGTGGGACTCATAACCCTGCTCATTCATCTTTCTGGGCTTACCGGCCTGGATGTGCCATACCTCTCTCCCTTTTCCCGGGGGAAGGGGATTCACCTGCTGCGCCGTCGGCTGAAAACGGAAAAGTTCCGCAATGAGGAATTGCGCCCGGAGAACAGGAGAAAGCAGCGATGAAGTATTGGGCATGGTATATTGGTGCGGTGGCGCTGGTGGCAATTCTGGGCTGGATGCCCTTTCAGGGTACGGACGTGGCAAGACTCAGACCGGTGGAGCTGATTTCCGTATCCCAGGCGGAAAACCAGATTCTGGTGGAAACGGATACCGGGGACTCGGGCCGGGGACAGACCCTGGAGTTGGCCCTGGCGGATTTGTATGACAGCACCCCTGGGGAGATTTTCCTGGAAACGGCAGAGTACCTGCTCATTACCCCGGAGACTCAGCCCCTTCTGCCGGAGCTGACCAAAACCCTCCGCCCCTCCTGCAAGGTTTGCCTGGCAGAAGGTCCAGCGGATTTGGCAAAAGCGGCGGCATACCTGAGCGTCCATGAGCCCCGTCTGACTTTGCAGGAATACCGAACCGGGGAGAAGGATATTCCAAAACTCAAAATGGAAGGAGGCAGAGGTCAGCTTGTTCCGTAATTGTATATCTGCAAGACAAAAAAACATCTTTCTGATTGGGGCGCTGTCTGCCCCTCTTTCTACCCTGGCGGGCATGGACGGGTGGCTCCAAACTCTGTTGGCTGCGGTGATTGCTGGCGTGCTTGCTTATTTTGCCTGCCAATTTCAGGAGAAGTTGGAAACCCCGGGGAAGTGGTACCGGATTGCTCAAATCCTCTGGCTTATTTTCCTTCTGGGGCAGCTGGGAAAATGGCCGGCGCACACCTGGCCGAACGGCACGGATTTTCCGGTGGTGCCCCTGACCCTCCTGGCCCTGGGAGCCTTTGCCAGTCTGGACGGCGGCTCCTGCGCCGCCCGGTGTGCAACCGCTCTTTTTTGGCTGCTCCTTATATTATATGGTGTGATTCTTTTCTCCGGCCTTTCGGAATGGGAGCTGAAAAACCTCAACCCGGAGCCCAGTATGGTCTCCTGGGAGCTGCTGCTGGTGATGCTACTTCCGGCAGTAGTGGGAATGCTGCCGGGGGAGAGGGCAGGCGTCCGGGGAATCGCCGGGACAGCGCTGATGGCGGTGCTGCTCAGTCTCTGGACCATCGGCACCCTCACAAGAGAAGTGGCAGAGCAAGTTCCCTGGCCTCTGTACGAATCCGTCAAGGGCATGAACCTCTTTGGGGTGGCAGAGCGATATGAAGCCTTTGTGTCCGTGACAGCAACCATGGGTTATTTTATCCTATTTAGCCTGCTGTTCTCCGGTATCGGAACCCAGGCAGAGGAAATACCCGGTCTGGGGGGTAAAAAAGCCGTCGGAGCAGCCGGTGTCATTTCTGCCGATTTGGTGTTGTATATCCCTCATTTACCGGGGGAATACCTGTTTTTTGGAGGGATTTTGTTCTGGCTTGTCATACCTGCCTTTGCGTCGTTCATAAAAAAGTCGAAAAAAAGAAAAAAACTGTAAAAAAGTGCTTGACAAAGTGGAGGCGGGGTGGTATTATATGCAAGCTGCTCCCGCAAGGGGGCTGCGAAAGAGATCAGAAAGTTAACCAGCGGATGAAAAGAACGAAAAAAATCTTGAAAAAAGATGAAAAAAGTTCTTGACA